>Ga0213839_1000344_pt1 | contig 69961 bp, 42 predicted proteins | sample SWPATP21_FD_160075 | JGI IMG/M metagenome (GOLD analysis project Ga0213839, IMG submission 160075) | Coastal seawater microbial communities from Marineland, Florida, United States - SWPA TP2 #1 | ecosystem: Environmental > Aquatic > Marine > Coastal | place: USA: Florida | collected 2016-08-14
CGGGTCTCGTTGCTGTCGATGGGGCGCGTCTCGCCGTAGCCGCGGCCCACGAGGCGGTTCGGGTCGACCCCGTGCTCCACCAGGTAGCGCACCACGGCGGTGGCTCGGCGCTGGGACAGGTCGAGGTTGCTCGTCTCGCTGCCGTCGCTGTCCGTGTGGCCCTGCACCTCGATGAGCTTGATCTGCGGGTACGCGTCGAGCACGCCGGTCACGGCGTCGAGGACGGGGAAGGAGCGGCGCTTGATCGTGTCCTTGCCGGTGTCGAAGTAGACCTTCTCGAGGATGACGATGGCCTCGAGCTTGCCGTCGTCGCCGGTCTTGAGCTCGGCGAGGCCCTCGTCGGGGCAGCCGTCCTCGTCCTCGAAGCCGTTGAGCGTCTCGGGCTCGACGGGGCAGGCGTCGTCCGCGTCCAGCACGGAGTCCTTGTCGTTGTCGGGCTCGGGGCAGCCGTCGTCGTCCTCGAAGCCGTCCTTGTCCTCGGGGTCCACCGGGCAGGCGTCGTCCACGTCGAGGATGCCGTCGGCGTCGTTGTCCACGTCCGGGCAGCCGTCCTCGTCTTCGAACGCGTCCTTGTCCTCCGGGTCCGTGGGGCAGCCGTCGTCCGCGTCCGCGACGCCGTCCTGGTCGTTGTCCAGATCCGGGACGCCGTCCGCGTCTTCGAAGCCGTCCTTGTCCTCGGGGTCGAGCGGCGCGCCGTCGTCCACGTCGAGGATCCCGTCCGCGTCGTTGTCCACGTCGGGGCAGCCGTCGTCGTCCTCGAAGGTGTCCACGTCCTCGGGCTCGAGCACGCAGGCGTCGTCCTTGTCGGCGATGCCGTCGTTGTCCGAGTCCTTGGCGGCCGCCGACGGCGTGAAGCCGACGAACAGGAAGGCGCGGAAGTCGGGGGAGCCGAAGCCGTGGATGATGCCGGGACCGGCGCCCACGCCCGCGAACAGCGGCCCCTCGGGGTCGAAGCGAACGCCGAGGTTGAGCTCGAGCGGCGTCTGCTGGACCGCGAACGGAGTGAGGCCCGTCGCCTCCGCCGCGTTGGGCGCGATCACCGTGGCGCCCACCAGCTCGAGGTACGGCATGAGCACGTCATCGAAGAGCGGCACGCCGACGGCGGCCGCGAAGCGCAGCTCGTCGTCCGCCTGGATGTCGCCGAGCGTCGAGCCCGACGTCGTGATCTTGAAGCCGAGGTTGATGTCGAAGCGCAGGTGCTTCCAGCGACGCCCGACGGCGAAGTCGAGGCCGATGCCCACCGCCCCGGAGCCCACGAACTGCTTGCGGGTCCCGGTGGGGAAGGTCAGCTCGGGGGCGATGGCGATGTTGATGCCGTGCTTGTCCTGGCGCAGCGGCTGGATCCCGGCCGAGACGCGCAGGTCGCTGAGGCCGATGTTCCGCCCCGAGTGGCCCAGCGCCATGGCGACGGACTGGGACGCGTTGGTGCCCCCCTGGACCTGGAGGAACGGGAAGGAGAGCCCGAGCGAGAGCCAGTCGGTGGGCGCCCACGCGGCGCTCAGGTTGAAGCCCACGAGGTGGTCGATGACCCCGAGTCCCCGCTTGCGGTCGTCGTCGGACAGGGGAATCTCGAGCGGGTTGAGCCCGTAGTTCACATCGAGCATGAACCCCCACGTGCCCCGAGACATCTGCTGCGCATGCCGCGTACGCAGGAAGCCGTGCAGCTGCGGGACGGCGTCGAAGCGCTGGATGTCGGCCTGGGGGGGCTTGGTCGCTTGAGCTGAGGCCGTTGTGGGGGCGAAGGCGGGGAGGGTCAGGGTCAGGGCCAGGAGCCAGGTGACCATTTCCGGACGGGACCGGGATTGACCGGATTTTCCGGATTGGCGGGATTGGCTTGGGGTTGAGTCGGCTGAGCTGACCCGGCCGTCGTTGCTTGGGCCCGAAATCCCGGTAATCCCGAAAATCCCGCGAATCCCGGTCCCCCGACCAAGCCCAAAGAACACCAGAAGCGCAGCCAACCAGAAGCCCCCGGGCACCCCGTCCCCGCTCGCCGCACAGCCAGCCCCGCCCTGCAGCGACAGCGGCACAAGCGGGTCGCTCCCCAGCTCCACTTCCAGGCCATCGTCCAGGCCGTCGTCGTCCGTGTCGGGATCGAGCGGGTCCGTGCCCAGGTCGGCTTCCTCGTCGTCCGTGAGCCCGTCGCCGTCGCTGTCCACTGGACCCTCGGTCGTGGGCACGTCGTCCGCCGGGTCGTTGGGATCCGTCTCCCCCTCGTCGATCGCTCCGTCGCCGTTCAGGTCCTCGGCGCCGTCCGGCAGGCCGCCGTCGTCCGTGTCCGCGTCGTTCGGGTCCGTCGTCGTCGTCGGGTCCGCGTCCGGGACGAACGTGCCCAGGTCGGTGTCCTCGCCCTCGGGCTCGGTCAGCCCCTGCTCGGTCCCGTCCTGGATACCGTCCCCGTCCGTGTCGTCGTCGTTCGGGTCCGTGCCGTTCTCGACCTCGTTCCCGTCGAGCAGGCCGTCGTCGTCCGTGTCGTCGTCGACGGGGTCCGTCCCCTCCTCGAGGACCTCCTCGCCGTCGGTCAGCCCGTCGTCGTCCGTGTCCTCGTCGTTCGGGTCCGTCCCGAGCACGATCTCGGTCAGGTCCGGGATGCCGTCTCCGTCCGTGTCCACCGGGGGCACGTCGTCCAGCGGGTCGTTCGGGTCCGTCTCGTCCGCGTCCACCGCGCCGTCGAGGTTCACGTCCTCCGCTCCGTCGGGCACCCCGCCATGGTCGGTGTCGTCGAGCAGGGGGTCCGTCGTCGTCGTCGGGTCCGCGTCCGCCACGAAGCCGTCCGTGTCGTCGCCCTGAGGCTCCGTCAGGCCCACCTCGAGCCCGTCGCTGAGCCCGTCCCCGTCCGTGTCCGCGTCCAGCGGGTCCGTGCCGAGGGTCTCCACTTCGCTGTCCAGGAGGCCGTCGTCGTCCGTGTCGTCGTCCAGGGGGTCCGTGCCGTAGACGAGGATCTCCTCGCCGTCGTCGAGCCCGTCCCCGTCGGTGTCCGCCTCGAAGGGATCCGTCCCGAGGGCCGTCTCCACCGCGTCCGGCAGCCCGTCCCCGTCCGTGTCGTCACCCAGGTTGTCGTCGCTTGGGTCGTTCGGGTCCGTCTCGCCTGCGTCCACCGCGCCGTCGCCATTCAGGTCCTCGAGCCCATCGGCCAGGCCGCCCTCGTCGGTGTCCGCGCTCGTCGGATCCGTCGTGGTCGCGCCGCCGTCGGCGTCCGGGACGAAGCCCGTGCCCGTGTCGTTCCCCTCGGGCGCGCCGAGCCCCAGCTCCGTGCCGTCCTGGATGCCGTCGTTGTCCGTGTCCGCGTCGTTCGGGTCCGTCCCGCCGTCGACCTCGGTGCCGTCGAGCAGGCCGTCGTCGTCGCTGTCGTCGTCCAGGGGGAGCGTGCCGTGGACGAGCACCTCGTCGCCGTCGTTCACCCCGTCGCCGTCCGTGTCCGCGAGGGTCGGGTCGGTGCCCAGGTCGTCCTCCACCGCGTCCGGCAGCCCGTCCCCGTCCGTGTCCGTCGTGTCCACGTCATCCGCGGGGTTGTTCGGGTCCGTCTCGTCCGCGTCGACCACGCCGTCGCCGTCCAGGTCCTCGAGCCCATCGGGGATTCCGCCGTTGTCCGTGTCCGCGCTGGTGGGGTTCGTGGTCGTCGCGCCCGCGTCCCCGTCCGGGACGAAGCTCGACAGCGCCGTGTCGTCCCCCTCGGGCTCGCTGAGCCCCAGCTCGGTGCCGTCCTGGAGCCCGTCGTCGTCCGTGTCCGCGTCGTTCGGGTCCGTCCCGCCGGCGGTCTCCGTCCCGTCCATGAGGCCGTCGTCGTCCGTGTCGTCGTCCACCGGGTCCGTGCCGACGACCAGCACCTCCTCGCCGTCGTCGAGGCCGTCGCCGTCCGTGTCCGCGTCGTTCGGGTCCGTGCCGAGCACCGCTTCGGTCTCGTCCGGCAGCCCGTCCCCGTCCGTGTCGATCGCCGAGCCGTCGTCGGACGGGTCGTTCGGGTCCGTCTCGCCCGCGTCGATCTGCCCGTTGCCGTCCAGGTCCTCGAGGCCGTCGACCACCCCACCGTCGTCCGTGTCCGAGTCGGTCGGATCGGTCGTGGTCGTGGGGTCCGCGTCGGGCACGAAGTTGCTGAGCGCCGTGTCGTCGCCCTCGGGCTCCGTCAGCCCCAGCTCGGTGCCGTCCTGGATGCCGTCGTCGTCCGTGTCGTCGTCCAGCGGGTCCGTGCCCTCGACGAGCTCCGTGCCGTCCTGCACGCCATCGTCGTCGCTGTCGTCGTCCAGCGGGTCCGTGCCTTCGAGCAGCACCTCCGTGCCGTCGTCGATGCCGTCTCCGTCCGTGTCCGGGTCGTTCGGGTCCGTACCCAGCACGCCCTCGGTGCTGTCGGGGAGGCCGTCGCCGTCCGTGTCGATCGCCGCGCCGTCGTCGGGGGCGAAGTTCGGGTCCGTCTCGCCCGGGTCGATGACCCCGTCGGCGTCGAGGTCCTCGAGCCCGTCCGGCACGCCACCGTTGTCCGTGTCCGCGAGCAGCGGATCGGTCGTCGTCGCGCCGCCGTCGCCGTCGGGCACGAAGTTGCTGAGCGACGTGTCGTCGCCCTCGGGCGCCGCGAGCCCCAGCTCGGTGCCGTCCTGCACGCCGTCGTTGTCGCTGTCCTCGTCGTTCGGGTCCGTGCCGGTCACTGCGACCTCGTTGCCGTCCAGGAGCCCGTCGTCGTCGGTGTCGTCGTCCAGCGGGTCCGTGCCCTCCGTGAGCACCTCCTCCCCGTCCGTCAGCCCGTCGTCGTCCGTGTCCGGGTCGTTCGGGTCCGTGCCCAACAGGACCTCCGTGTCGTCGCCGATGCCGTCGCCATCCGTGTCGATGGCCGCCCCGTCGTCCGCCCCGTCGTTCGGGTCCGTCTCCGTGCTGTCCACGACCCCGTCCGCGTCGAGGTCCTCGAGCCCGTCGGGCACCCCGCCGTCGTCCGTGTCCGCGTCCAGGGGATCGGTGGTCGTCGCCCCCGCGTCGCCGTCGGGCTGGAACGCGGCGAGCGCCGTGTCGTCACCCTGGGGCATGTCCAGGCCGATCTCGGTGCCGTCCTGGAGCCCGTCGTCGTCCGTGTCGTCGTCCAGCGGGTCCGTGCCCACCACGTCGACCTCGTTGCCGTCCGTGATGCCGTCGTCGTCGCTGTCGTCGTCCAGCGGGTCCGTGCCCTCCGTCAGCACCTCCTCGCCATCCGTGAGCCCGTCGTCGTCGGTGTCGTCGTCGAAGGGATCCGTCCCCAGCACCACCTCGGTGTCGTCCGGCAGGCCGTCGCCGTCGGTGTCGATCGCCGCGCCGTCGTCCGCCCCGTTGTTCGGGTCCGTCTCACCGCTGTCGATCTGGCCGTTGCCGTTCAGGTCCTCGAGCCCGTCGGGCACCCCGCCGTCGTCCGTGTCCGCGTCCGCCGGGTCCGTCGTGGAGAAGCCCGCGTCGGCGTCCGGCACGAAGTTGCTGAGCGACGTGTCGTCGCCCTCCGGCGCGCTCAAGCCGAGCTCGGTCCCGTCCTGTACGCCGTCATTGTCCGTGTCGTCGTCGTTCGGGTCGGTCGTCCCGTTGATCTCGGTGCCGTCGAGGAGCCCGTCGTCGTCGCTGTCGTCGTCCAGCGGGTCCGTGCCCTCCGTCAGCACCTCCTCGCCGTCCGTGGCTCCGTCGTCGTCCGTGTCGGGGTCGTTCGGGTCCGTACCGAGGAGCGCCTCCGTGTCGTCCGGGATGCCGTCGCCGTCCGTGTCGAGGGCCACGCCGTCGTCCGTGGGGTCGTTCGGGTCGGTCTCGGTCGCGTCGATCGCCCCGTTCGCGTCGAGGTCCTCGAGGCCGTCCGGCACGCCGCCGTCGTCCGTGTCGTCGTCGAGGGGATCGGTCGTCGTCGTCGGATCCGCATCGGGCACGAAGGCCGCGAGCGAGGTGTCGTCTCCCTCGGGAGCGACGAGCCCCAGCTCCGTGCCGTCCTGCACGCCGTCGTCGTCGCTGTCGTCGTCCAGCGGGTCCGTGCCGGTGCCGTTCACCTCGGTGGCATCGAGGAGGCCGTCGTCGTCGCTGTCGTCGTCCAGCGGGTCCGTCCCCTCCGTCAGCACCTCCTCGCCGTCCGTCAGTCCGTCGTCGTCCGTGTCGTCGTCGTTCGGGTCCGTGCCGAGGACGAGCTCCGTGTCGTCCGGCAGGCCGTCGCCGTCGGTGTCGATGGCGGCGCCGTCGTCCGCCCCGTTGTTCGGGTCCGTCTCGCCGCCGTCGATCTGGCCGTCCGCGTCGAGGTCCTCGAGCCCGTCGGGGACGCCCCCGTTGTCCGTGTCGGCGTCGTTCGGGTCGGTCGTGGTCGACGGGTCCGCGTCCGGCGTGAAGTTGCTCAGCGCCGTGTCGTCCCCCTCGGGTGCGCTCAGTCCCAGCTCCGTGCCGTCCTGCACCCCGTCGTTGTCGCTGTCGTCATCCAACGGGTCCGTGTTCGTGCTGTTCACCTCGGTCGCGTCGAGCAGGCCGTCGTCGTCGCTGTCGTCGTCCAGCGGGTCCGTCCCCTCCGTCAGCACCTCCTCGCCGTCCGTGAGGCCGTCGTCGTCGCTGTCGTCGTCGTTCGGGTCGGTGCCGAGCAGCACCTCCGTGTCGTCGGGGAGGCCGTCGCCGTCCGTGTCCGTCGCCGAGCCGTCGTCCGCCCCGAAGTTCGGGTCCGTCTCCGTGCTGTCGACGACACCGTCGCCGTCGAGGTCCTCGAGGCCATCGGCCACGCCACCGTCGTCCGTGTCCGCGTCCAGCGGGTCCGTCGTAGTCACGCCCGCGTCGCCGTCGGGCTGGAAGTTGCCGAGCGCGGTGTCGACGCCCTGGGGCGCACCCAGGCCGATCTCCGTGCCGTCCTGGAGCCCGTCGTCGTCCGTGTCCTCGTCGAGCGGGTCCGTCCCGACCCCGTTCACCTCGTTGCCGTCGGTGATCCCGTCGTCGTCGCTGTCGTCGTCGGTGGGGTCCGTGCCTTCCGTCAGCACCTCGACCCCATCGCTCAGGCCGTCGCCGTCGGTGTCCGCGTTGTTCGGGTTCGTGCCAAGCAGCGTCTCCACGTCGTCGGGGAGCCCGTCACCGTCGCTGTCCGCGCCCCCGTCGTCGCTCGGGTCGTTCGGGTCCGTCTCGCCGGAGTCGATCGCCCCGTCCCCGTCGATGTCCTCGACACCATCGGGGATCCCGCCGTTGTCCGTGTCGGCGTTCAGCGGGTCCGTGGTGGTCCCCGGGTTCGTGTCCGGCTGGAAGCCGGCGCCCGTGTCGCTGCCCTGCGGTGTCGTCAGGCCGAGCTCCGTGCCGTCCTGGATGCCGTCGCTGTCCGTGTCGTCCACGAGCGGGTCCGTGCCGTTCACGTTGAGCTCGTTGCCGTCGGTCAGCCCGTCGTCGTCCGTGTCGTCGTCCAGCGGGTCCGTGTTCGTGGTCAGGACCTCGTCGCCGTCGGTCAGCCCGTCCCCATCAGTGTCCGGGTTGTTCGGGTTCGTCCCCACGACCGCTTCGGTGTCGTCGGGCAGCCCGTCCCCGTCGGTGTCGATCGCTTGGCCGTCGTCCGCGGGGTTGTTGGGGTTCGTCTCGCCGCTGTCGATCTGCCCGTCCGCGTCGAGGTCCTCGAGCCCGTCGGGGACGCCGCCGTTGTCCGTGTCCGCGTCGGTCGGATCCGTGGTGGTCGTCGGATCCGCGTCGGCGACGAAGTTCGACAGATCGGTGTCCGTGCCCTGGGGCGCGGCGAGGCCGAGCTCGGTCCCGTCGAGGATGCCGTCACCGTCGCTGTCCTCGTCCTGCGGGTCCGTGCCGACGACGTTGAGCTCGTTCCCGTCCGTGATCCCGTCGTCGTCGGTGTCGTCGTCCGTCGGATCGGTGCCCTCGGTGAGCACCTCGACGCCGTCGCTCAGGCCGTCCCCGTCCGTGTCCGGGTTGTTGGGGTTCGTGCCGAGGAGCGTCTCCGTGTCGTCCGGGAGGCCGTCTCCATCGCTGTCGTTCGCGGCGCCGTCGTCGGACGGGTCGTTCGGGTCCGTCTCTCCGCTCTCGATGGCGCCGTTGAAGTTGCTGTCCTCGGTGCCGTCGGGGACGCCACCGTTGTCCGTGTCCGCGTCGTTGGGGTCCGTCGTGGTCGCGGGATCCGCGTCCGGGACGAAGTTCGCAGCGTCCGTGTCGCTGCCCTCGGCGGAGATCAGGCCCTGCTCGGTGCCGTCCTGGATCCCGTCGCCGTCCGTGTCCTCGTCGGCGGGGTCGGTCTCCCCGAAGTCGACGACGCCGTCGCCGTCCGCGTCCTCGGTGCCGTCGAGGAGCCCGTCGTCGTCCGTGTCGTCGTCGTTCGGGTCTGTCCCAGCGACGAGCACCTCGATGCCGTCGTCCACCCCGTCGCCGTCCGTGTCCGCGGTGCAGACCCCGGTTCCGATCTGGAACTCGGTGAAGTCGTCGAGGCCGTCTCCGTCGCAGTCGAAGCTACCGCCGTCGTCGGCGCCGTTGTTGGGGTCGGTCTCGCCCGGGTCGATGACGCCGTTGGCGTTCGTGTCCTCGAAGCCATCGGGCACGCCACCGTTGTCGGTGTCGATGTCGAGGGGATCCGTGGGGTTGAGGCCGTCCCCGTCGGGCACGCAGATGGCGAGGTTCGTGTCGTTCCCCTGGGGGCCCGTCGCCGACAGCTCGGTGCCGTCCTGGATTCCGTCGTTGTCCGTGTCCACGTCCGTCGGGTCCGTGCCCGCGGTGACCTCGAAGCCGTCGGTGAGGCAGTCGTCGTCCGTGTCGTCGTCGTTCGGGTCGGTCTCGCCCGCGTCCTGGTTGCCGTCTCCGTCCTGGTCCTCCTCGCCGTCGGTCAGCGAGTCGCCGTCGGTGTCGGGATCGAGGGGGTCCGTCGTCGTGCTCGGGTCGGTGTCCGGCTCGAAGAAGAAGAGCAGCGTGTCGTTGCCCTGGGGGACGACCAGGCCCTGCTCCGTGCCGTCGTCGACGCCGTCGCCGTCCGTGTCCGCGTTGGTGGGGTCCGTCTCCCCGGCGTCGAGGAGGCCGTTGCCGTTCGCGTCCTCGTTCCCGTCGAGGATGCCGTCGTCGTCCGTGTCGTCGTCGAAGGGGTTCGTCTCGCCGGGGTCGACGATGCCGTTGCCGTTCGTGTCCTCCACGGAGTCGTCGAGGCCGTCGCCGTCGCTGTCGTTCTCGCAGGCATCGCCCACGCCGTCCCCGTCCGCGTCCGCCTGGCCCGGGTTCACCACGATGCGGCAGTTGTCGGTGGCGTCGAGGACGCCGTCTCCGTCCGAGTCGAGGTCGATGTAGTCGGGGAGGCAGTCGCCGTCGGTGTCCACGGGCAGGGTGGAGAGCAGCGCGTCGCCCGCCTCGACCTGGTCGAGGACGCCGTCTCCGTCCGAATCGAGGTCGTTCGCGTCGATGCCGCCGCTGCCGTCCGTGTTCCGCGGGAAGGCGGGCATGCCGATCTCGTGGTCGTCGCGGATCGTGTCCCCGTCGGTGTCCTGCGAGGCGGGGTTCGTTCCGGCGTTGAACTCGGTGAGGTTCGACAAGCCGTCGAGGTCCGTGTCCGCGTCGGCGACGGAGACGGTGAAGTTGTCGTAGATGACGTCGCCCGCGCTGCCTGCGTCGGCGTTGCCGTTGTCGAAGGACATGAACCCGACGAGCCCCCCGGGGAGCGGGCTGCCGTCCGTGAAGCTGAGCGACGGCTCGCCCGGGCCGCCGAAGGTGCCATCCCCGTTGACGTCGACGGTGCACTGCACGAGCCCCGCCGCGTTCGCCGTGAGGCGCATCCGGTAGACGGCCCCGTTCTCCTGGTAGGAGAACGACGTGTCCTCGTCCTGGACGTAGTCGCCGAGGCCGGCGCTGCAGTTGCCCGCGGAGTCGACGCGGGTCAGGTAGATGCCGCCGGTGGCGTCCCCGCCGTCCCCGTCGCAGTCGGGGAAGCGGTGGTTCGTCATGTAGCAGGAGTAGTAACGGATGCGGCCGCCAGCGTTGCTGACGCGGGCCACGAGCCCCATCGCGTCGTCGTCCTCGTTGGACATGTCCCCTTCGACGACCACATCCGTCCAGGACAGGTCGCCGGTGAGGAGGAAGTTCTCGTAGTAGTCGAGGGCGGCGGTGAAGTCGCCGTCCCCTTCGTCGGACGCGGGGGACACTCCGCCGTTCAGGTCCGATCGCCAGGGATCGTCGTCGGTGATCGCGCCGATGGCGGCGGCCCAACCGTTCGTGCCGAACGGAAAGCCGAAGCTCGCGTCATCGATGCAGGAGAAGTCGTCCGACAACGGCGGGACCGCGTCTGCGGTGCCGGGAGTCAGAGGGATCAGGAGCAGCAGGAGGGGCGCAGCGCGCAGCATCTTCAGCATGGACAGTCCTCTTCGGGCGCATCGTACTCGGTGCAGGACCGCGGCTGCCCTGAGCAGAGGGGTCGTGAGGACCCCATTGACTCCCTTTGCGTTTCAAGGCCTTACAGCGCCCTCCGATGAGACACTCCGTGGCGCGCCCCTCTCCAGGCTCAATGGTCTCGCTGTGCATGATCGTCCGTGACGAAGCCGCGAACCTCCCCCGCTTCCTCGAGGCGGCGCAGGGGTGCTGGGACGAGCTGTGCGTCGTGGACACGGGCTCCACGGACGGGACGGTGGCGCTCTTGGAGGCCGCGGGGGCCCGGGTCATCGAGCGGCCCTGGGACGACGACTTCGCGGCGGCGCGCAACGCGTCCCTGTCGCTCGCGACGGGCGACTGGATCCTCGTCCTCGACCCGGACGAGCTGCCCGGTCCGGGCTTCGCAGAGGCGCTGAGGGCGGCGACCGCGATCAGCGAGATCGGTGCGCTGTTCATCTCGATTCGCAACCTGCTCGAGGGCAACCACCATCGGGACTTCCAGGCGCTGAGGGCCTTCCGCCGGACACCGGACGTGCGGTTCGAGCACCGGATCCACGAGGACGCGGGGCGGAGCGTCGCGGAGATGCTGCTGACCACCGGCCGGGTCGTGGCGACCGTCGAGCCTGTCGTCGTCCACGAGGGCTATCTGAAGGATCGGGCGTTCCACAAGCGCATGCGGGACCGCCGGATCCTCAAGCGGGCCATCGCCGAGCGGCCGACCGACCTGTACCTGCGGTTCAAGCTGCTCGAGCAGGCGCGGTTCTGGGAGGACCGCCGGCTCTGGCGGGTGGCGGCCATGTCCACGATCGAGGCGCTGGCGTACTCACCGAGCATGGCGCAGCAGCTGGCGAGCGCGACCTGGGGCGGGGAGCTGCTGACGCTCCTCGCGGCCGGGCGCTCGGACGAACCGGCCGAGCAGCTGGCGCTGCTGGAGTCCTGGGGAGCTTCGGTGGGAGCGAGCCCCGCGCTGACGCTGCGGACGGCGGAGCTCATGGAGCGGGTGGGGCGGCTGGACGACGCCCGCCGGGCGTTCCGCCTCTGTCTGGATCTGCGTGACGACGGCTCTGTCCAGCGGACGACGACGCGGCCGCTGCTGGGCCTGACCCGCATCGCGATCCTCGGTGGGGAGCTGGACACGGCGCGGTCCCACTGCGCGGAGGCCCTGAAGCTGACGCCGGACGACGCCGAGGCGCAGCTCGCGGCACGGACCCTGGGGATCGCCTGCTGAGGAGCGCCGCCGGCCGGGCCCGCCAACCGACGCGCCCGCGAGCCAGCGCCTGACCCGGGGTACGCTCGAGCCCGATGGACCGGGACGCCGAGCGCGCGCTGCTGGAGCTGGTGCGGGGCCACCTGTCGGCCGGCACGCCGATGCCGCCGGAGGTCGCGGCGCGGCTCGACGCCCTCTTCGCCTCCTGCCAAACGCGCGTCTACGCCCTCTGCCGCCGGATGACCGGCTCGGAGGAGGCGGCACTCGATCTGGCGCAGGACACCCTGCTCACCGGCTACCGCAAGCTCCCTGACTTCCGGGGCGACAGCGCCTTCGGGACGTGGCTCTACGGCATCGCCCGCGGGCTGTGCATGAACGCCATCCGGCGCAAGAGGGAGATGCTGAGCGAGGACGGGGTCATCGAGACGGGGGACGGGACGGCCTCGGTGCTCGCGAGCCTGCGGCGGGAGGAGCGGGAAGAGCTGGTGCGGCAGGCGGCGGCGGCTCTGAGCCCGCTGGAGCAGGAGGCGGTGCACCTGCGCTACGTCGAGGACATGCCCCAGGACCGGATCACGGAGGTACTGGGGATCACCCAGGCATCCGGCGCGCGAGGGGTCTTGCAGCGGTGTCGACGGGTGCTGGCGCGGGAGCTCAGGGCGCGGTTGGACGCGCTGGGGCACGGGTCGTCGTTTCTGCGGATCTCGGTCCCGTGAGGACGCACTTGCCGCTGGGGCGGCTCGAGCCGGGGGTGGAGCGCTCCCCGACCGAGGCTGCGCATTTGCGCGATTGCGCGAAGTGCCGAGTCGAGGCGAGGCTGCTCGCCGGCTTCGCGGACGAGCCCGCGCTGGAGGAGGCTGAGGAGCGGATCGTGGGGACCGTGCTCGACACGGTGCGCAGCCAGCTGACGGTGTCGTTGCAGGATCGGTCGCTGCTCGCGGTGGGGACCGGGCACTCGACGTCGCGGGGGCCGACGGCGGGTGGAACCCCCGGGCTCCCGGCCCCCGACGAGCGGTACGCGGAGCTCGCGCGGCTGGGCGCGGGGGGCATGGGGGAGGTGCTCGCCGTCGAAGACCGGACGCTCGGGCGGCGGGTGGCGATGAAGGTCGCGACCCCGGCGCTGCAGGCGAGCGCCCAGGGGATGGCGCGGTTCGTCGAGGAGGCGCAGGTGGGGGCGCAGCTCCAGCATCCGGGGATCGTCCCCGTCCACGAGCTGGGGGAACTCCCGGACGGTCGCGCGTACTTCACGATGAAGGAGGTCGAGGGCCAGACGCTCGCCGAGGCCATCGCGGGCGTGCACCTGGCCAGCCGGGGCGGGTGGCGCGCGTCCGCGGGGGGGTGGACCGTGCGGCGCCTCGTGGACGCGGTGCGTCGCGTCGCGGAAACGATCGGTTATGCGCACTCGCGGGGGGTCACGCACCGGGACCTGAAGCCCGCGAACGTGATGCTGGGGGCGTGGGGTGAGGTGCTCGTCGTGGACTGGGGCCTGGCGAAGCTGGGGGCAGCGTCCCCGGGGGCCGGGGGAGCCCCAGGGCCCACGGGGGCTACGGGGGCTACGGGGGCTACGGGGGCAACGGGGGGCGCCAACTCCAGGGGGCCCAAGGGGCGGGTGACCTCGGCGCGCGCTGCGGACGATGCCCTGGCGACCCGTCTCGGAGCGGTCGCGGGGACCCCGGCGTTCATGGCGCCCGAGCAGGCGCGAGGCGAGGCGATCGGTCCCGCCGTGGACATCTACGCGCTGGGGGCTCTGCTCCGGGTCGTGCTGACGGGGCGCGCTCCCTACTCCGGTCGCTCGGCGCAGGACGTCCTGGCGGCGGTGGTGGCCGGCCCCCCGGGACCGATGGAGGGGCCCGCGCCGATCCCCGACGAGCTCGCGGCCGTCTGCAGACGAGCGATGGCGCGGCAGGCCCCCGCGCGCTACCCGAGCGCCAGCGAGCTCGCCCGGGACATCGAAGCCTGGCTCGACGGCGCGGCGCGGCGGGAACGGGCCCTCGCCGCCCTGGACGCGGCGCGGGCGTGGCTGCCCGAAGCGCGACGGCTGCGGGAGGAGGCCCAGGCACTCGACGAGGAGGCGCGGACCCTCCTCGCCGAGCGACGCTCCTTCGACGCCGACGCCACCAAGCTGCCCGGGTGGGACCGGCAGGATCGCGCGCAGGCGCTCCGGGAGGAGGCGTCCCTGGCCGAGCTTCGCTTCGTCGAGGGAGTGCGGGGGGCGCTGGTCCACGATGGGGAGCTGCCCGAGGCCCACGCGGCGCTCGCAGACCACTACCGGGCCGCGCACGAGGCGGCAGAGCGGGAGGGAGACGCCGCGGCGCGGCGGTACGAGGTCCTCCTCGCGGCCCACGATCGGGGGAGGCACGCCGAGTACCTGCGGGGCGTCGGCCGGGTCGTCCTGCCCGTGGAGCGCGCGACGGCACGACGGTTCGAGGAGCGGGGACGGCGTCTGGTGCCCGGTGAGGCGGTGGAGCTCGAGGGCGTTCCAGACCAGGAGGCAGGAGCCGGCGCGCTGCTCGAGGCCGAGCTCGACGCCGGCAGCTGGCTCATCACCGCGCAGGGGACGGACCTCCCCCTGGTGGTCCCGCGCGCGGGGGTTGCGAGGCGTCGCCGGCCGGGTGAGGACGAGGACCTGCCGGTCCGCGCCCGGAGCGCGGTGCGAGAGCCGGGTGACGGGGCGTACGTGCCGGGGGGCTGGTTCCTCAGCGGCGGCGACCAGCGGACCCCGAGCTCGCTGCCGGCGCGGCGGATCTGGGTCGATGACTTCGTCATCTCCCGCGATCCCGTGACCCATCGGGAGTACCTGGCCTTCCTCGACGCGCTGGTCGCCGCAGGCCGCGAGCGCGAGGCCCTCCAGCACGCGCCCCGCGAGCGCCCCAGCCGGCCAGGCGAGGTCGGGGGGCTCCTCGTGGACTACTCCGACGGGTGTTTCCGCCTCCGGGCGGACGCGGAGGGCGACTCCTGGGCGCCGGACTGGCCCGCATGGATGGTGGACTGGTCGGGCGCGCGGGCCTACGCCGCGTGGCGCGCCGCGGAGGACGGCCTCCCCTGGCGCCTTCCGTGGGAGCTCGAGTGGGAGAAGGCGGCGCGAGGCGTCGACGGGCGCCCCTGGCCCTGGGGTGGGTTCGCGGACCCCTCATGGGCCTGCGTGAGCGGAAGCCGGGAGGGGAGGCCCATGCCATCCGCGGTGGGCGCGCACCCCGTGGACAGCAGCGTCTACGGAGTCCGTGGGACCGCCGGCAACGTCTGCGACTGGGTCCTCGACGTGTTCGAAGAGGACGGGCCTGCCCTCACCGAGGTCGACGGCGGCTGGCTGTTCTCGCCTCCCGATGTCGCGCCGGCGGACGACCGGAGCCGCTGCGTGAAGGGGGGCTCCTGGAGCAACCCCATCGTCCACGGGCGCGGCGCGTTCCGCGACGGGCGCCATCCCGGCGACCGCCGCTGGGTGATCGGGTTCCGCCTCGCGCGATCGGTCTGACCGGCCGGCCTACTGGACCGCGGCGATCCACTCCCGCATGTCGGCGACGGTGTCGTCTTCCAGCTGGGTCCCGTCGAACATCGAGGTGCCGTGGCGGGTCCCCCGCTCCACGAAGCTCCACGCGCCGGGCGCGTCGGGGACAAAGGCGTTCGAGTAGGGCTCGTTCGTGGGATAGAGCCAGAGCATCGGGAAGCTCAGGCTCCACTGGCGGTCGTCCTGGTTGGGCTCCAGCGGGTACTGGGCCTCGGTGTACTGGCCCGGGGACATGAAGATGACCGCGGCCGGGAACGGCAGGTCCTCGTCCGCCGCCACGACGTAGTCGTAGACGGACGTCGTGCCGTTGGACGCGCCGACCAGGGTCAGGGCGTCGGGGTTCGGGTCGCACTCGCGCGCGGGATCCAGGGCGAACGAGACCGCAGCTTCCATGTCCCGCAGCCCGCCCTCGCCGAAGTAGGCGTCCTGGGGATTCCCCCCCGACCCTCCCGCGCCCCGGCGGTCGACGTTGAGGATGGCGACATCTTCGTCGGCCAGCTGGTCTCGCACGTGCTCCGGGTAGCCCCGTCGGTCGTTCTGGGGCGGGACCATGTGGAACAGGACGACGACGCCACGCCCGGCCTCCGACGCCGGCCGCCAGTCGGCCTCGAGGGTCACGTCATCGGACGTGGTGAAGGTGACGACCTCCTCGTCCGCGCCGCAGTTGGCGTCGTTCAGGGCATCCGTGGCGTCGTCGTCGTCGCCCGATCCACTGGGGCAGCCCGCGAGGCCGAGCCCGAGAGCAAGAAATCCGATCAGAGAAAGTCGATGCATGTCAGCACCTTAGAGACGAATCGAGACGCGCGCGGTCAATTTTCTGCGGTTTTTTTTGCACGGCTTGTGACTGGCTCAGGAGGTGAGACACCCACTGAGTGAACGGCGCGGATGAGCTGCGTCGCACCACGAACGGAGAGAGCCATGAACCGCATCACCCACATCCTGCTTGCCCTGTCCCTTGTCCTCGTCGCCGGTTGCTACACCGAGGCCGGTCTGCGCGGCATCACCCCCGACGGCTACGTGCCGGACGAGCCCGCCGAGGAGCCGGTCGACGACGGGGAGGTCGAGGAGGACGAGGTCGAGGACGACAACGAGGACGAGGTCGAGGACGACAACGACGAGGTCGAGGACGACAACGACGAAGACGAGGTCGAGGACGACAACAACGAAGACGAGGTCGAGCTCGAGGCCTTCGAGGACAACGACACCTTCGACGACCCGCTGTTCTTCTACTCGTTCCTCGGCTCGGGCACCCAGGACAACTTCGCCGTCGGCGACGACATCTCCGCCCCCTTCGGCGACGTGCACGACTGGGTGGGCTTCGTGACCCCCGCGCCGCAGAACAGCCAGGTGACCGTGACGGTGTCGCTCGACTGCGACAGCGAGGACCTCGCCGCCGTCCTCTACGAGGACACGAACGCGGGCCCCGTCGCCCTGGGTGGGTCGTACCGGGTGGGCTGCGACGACACGGACACCTTCCTGCTCGACATCAACAGCGACTACCTCGTGCGCATCCACTTCCCCTACGGCACCGACACCCAGGAGATCGTCGCGTGGGACCTGGAGGTGAGCTGGTAGGCGCAGGAACAGCACCGTCGCCGCACCGAAGGCGTCCCCCAGTCACTGGGGGGCGCCTTCGCGCTTGGAGTCGCTGATGTGCGCTGCTCTCTCGTCCGGTGCCGCGACTGCCCGCTCGGGGCCCCTCGGACTCAGCCGAGGCGCTCGCGCAGCACCTTGCTGACCGCCTTCGGGTCGCCCTTGCCGCCGAGGGCGCGCATCACCTGGCCCATGAAGAACCCCATGAGGCGCTTCTCTCCGCCGCGGTAGCGGGCCAGCTCATCGGGGTTGGCCGCCAGCGCCGCGTCCACCGCGCTGCCGATGGCGTCCTCGTCGGACACCTGCGCGAGACCGAGCTCCGCGACGAGCGCCTTCGGGTCCGCCGCACGCTCCAGGAGCACCGCGAGCATCGCCCGCGCGCCCTTGCGGTTGATGGCGCCGGAGTCGAGCAGCCCGAGGAGCGAAGCCAGCTCCGCCCCTTCGATCCGCAGCTCCGTCGCCGGCCCGCCGGTGTGCCGACGCAGGTCGTTCATCACCAGGCTCTTCGCCGCGTCCTCATCGGCGCCCGCCGCGACGGTCGCCGCCACGAGCGCCTCCTCGGCCCCCGTCAGCCACTCGGTGTCCGCCTCGACCCCGGCCGCAGTCGACGCCGACGGCGCCTTCGCGCTCGACGCTGCCTTCGCGCTCGACTTCGACTTCGCGCTCGACGTCGACTTCGCGCCCGACGCAGCCTTCGCCCACGTCTCCCGCAGCGTCACGATGCGGTTCATCACCAGCCCGTCGTCCCCGCTGTCGTCGTCACGCCAGAAGTAGCCGACCCGCTGCAGCTGCACCCGCGTCTCTCGCGGCATCGCCCCGAACGCCGGCTCCACGTATCCCTTCGTCACCGTCAGGGACGTCGGGTTCAGGTTCGCGCGCCAGTCGTCCCCCTCGTCCGGGTCCGGCGTGGCGAACAGCCGGTCGTACTGCCGGTACTCCACCGGCAGCGCGCCGTCCTGGGCCACCCAGTGGATCGTCCCCTTCGGCTTGCGCTTGTCCGGCGCACGCCCGCCCCGCGTCGCGGGATCGTGGGTCGCCCGGACGCGCACGATCCGTCCGTCCTCGACGTCGATCCCCGTGCAGGTCACGAAGTACGCGCCGTACAGCCGCACCTCCCAGCCCGGCGCCAGCCGCTTCCAGCCCTTGGGCGGCTCGAGGGCCACGTCGTCCCGGTCGATCCAGAGCCGCTTGCCGAAGGGCACCTCCCGCCGCCCCAGCCCCTCGTCCTGGGGGTGGTGGGCGAGGGAGAAGCTCTCCGCGTGGCCGTCGGGCAGATCCTCGATGACGAGCTCGACGGGGTCGACGACCCCCATCACCCGCGGCGCAGTCTCCTCGAGGTCCTTGCGGATGATCCCCTCGAAGAACTCGTACTCCACGGTGCTGTTGGCCTTGGCCACCCCCACGCGCTCGACGAACTCACGGATCGCCTGCGGCCGCACCCCGCGCCGCCGCAGCCCGGCGAGCGTGGACATGCGCGGGTCGTCCCAGCCGGCCACGTGCCCCTCGTCCACCAGGGCGAGCAGCTTGCGCTTGCTCATCACGATGTACGTCAAGCCGAGGCGCGCGAACTCGGTCTGCTCGGGCCGGTGCGCCTTGCCGAGCTTCTCCAGGTACCAGTCGTAGAGCTCGCGGTTGTTCTCGAACTCGAGCGAGCACAGCGACTGCGTCACCCCCTCGTAGCAGTCCTCGAGGCAGTGGGCGTAGTCGTAGAGCGGGTACGCCTTCCAGCGATCGCCGACGTGGTGATGCTCCGCGTGCAGCACCCGGTAGAACGGCGGATCCCGCATCTTCATGTTCGGGTTCGCCATGTCGATCTTCGCCCGCAGGGTCATGGACCCCTCGTCCACCTCGCCCGCGAGCATCTTCTCGAACAGGGCGAGCGACTCGTCGACGGGCCGATCCCGGTACGGCGACTCCACGCCCGCCTCCGTCACCGTCCCCCGCTGCGCGCGCATCTCCTCGAGAGACAGCTCGTCCACGTAGGCGTGGCCGTCGCGGATGAGCTGCCGCGCGTCGTCGGCCATCTGGCCGAAGTAGTCGGACGCGAAGTAGAGGTGCTCACCCCAGTCGAAGCCCAGCCAGCGGATGTCCGCCTTGATGGCGTTGACGTACTCCACGTCCTCCTTGGTGGGGTTCGTGTCGTCGAAGCGGAGGTGGCAGCGGCCGCTGTACTCCTCGGCCAGGCCGAAGTTGATGCAGAGAGCCTTGGCGTGGCCGATGTGCAGGTAGCCGTTGGGCTCGGGCGGGAACCGGGTCACCACCTTGCCGCCGTACTTGCCGGACGCGTTGTCCGCGTCGATCTTCTGCCGGATGAAGTGCCGGACGCGCTCGCTCATCACTCGCCTCCGATTCGCTCCATGCCGCCCATGTAGGGCCGCAGGACCTCCGGGATCACGACGGTGCCGTCAGCCTGCTGGTAGTTCTCGAGGATGGCGAGCAGCGTGCGACCCAGCGGCAGGCCCGACCCGTTGAGGGTGTGGGCGTACACCGGCTTGGCCCCCGCCTCCGGCCGGAAACGGATCCCCGCCCGCCGCGCCTGGAAGTCACGGAAGTTGCTGCACGAGCTGATCTCCCGGTAGGCGTCCTGCCCGGGCAGCCAGACCTCGAGGTCGTAGCAGCGCCACGCCGCGAAGCTCGTGTCCCCCGAGCACAGCAGCATCTTGCGGTAGTGCAGGCCGAGGGCCTGGAGCAGCGCCTCCGCCTGGCCGGTCAGGTCCTCGTGGGCCTGGTCGCTGTCCTCGGGCGCCACGATCTGCACGAGCTCGACCTTCTCGAACTGGTGCTGGCGGATGAGGCCCCGCGTGTCCCGCCCGTAGCTCCCCGCCTCCGCGCGGAAGCACGGCGTGTAGGCGGTGTACCGCTTCGGCAGCGCGTCCGGCGGGAGGATCTCGTCCGCGTGCAGGTTCGTGACCGGCACCTCGGCGGTGGGCACGAGGTAGTAGTTGTCGGGGTTCTGGAGGCGGAACAGGTCCTCGCCGAACTTCGGCAGCTGGCTCGTGCCGGTCAGGGCGTCGGCGTTGACGATGAACGGCGGCAGCACCTCGCTGTAGCCGGCGGCCGAGTTCTGGTCGAGGAGCCACATCATCAGGGCGCGGTTCAGACGCGCCGCGGCGCCGTGCAGGACCGTGAAGCGGGCGCCGGTGACCTTCGCCCCCTGCTCGAAGTCGAGGATGCCCAGATCGAGCCCGAGGTCGTGGTGGTCCTTCACCTCGAAGTCGAAGACGGGCTTCTCCCCCCACTCGCCGACCTGGACGTTCGACCCCTCGTCCGGCCCGTCGGGGACGTCGGGGCCGAGCAGGTTGGGGATGGTCAGCAGCAGGCCGTCGATCTTCGCCTGGAGCTCCTTCGTCTCCCCGTCGACGTGCGCGACCTCCTTGCCGAGCAGGCCGAGGCGCTCGCGGAGCTTCTGCCCCTCGTCCCGCTTGCCGGCCTTGAACAGCGCGCCGACCTCCTTGGAGCCCGCGTTGCGCTCTGCCTGGAGCTTCTGGAGGTGCTCCAGCTTGAACCGCCGATGACGCAGGAGACCGATGATCTCCTCCATGTCGACGTGGGTGCGGCGGGCGGCGAGCGTCGCGGTGACGAGCTCGGCGTTCTCTTCGATGAAGCGGGCGGCGTACACGGAGGGACCTCGGTGGGTTGGGGGGTGCGGAACGTACGGACCCGGTCCTGGCAGGTCAACCGGGGGCGGCGCCCGGGGACCGCGCGTTCAGTCTGCCCCGCGCGCTCACGTGCGCGAGGTCGTCGCCGCCGCGTGGACGGAGTACCCTGACAGACCTCGCGATCAGACCGCCTCCCGACCTGCGCCGTCGCGGCGCCCGCTCCCGGAGCCTCCATGTCCCGGCGCCTCCGCGCCCACCTCGTCCGCGTCTTCCCGCCCGCCGCCCACGGTGGGGTGGAGGCTCACGCCTTCGCTGGGGCCCGGATGACCGTGGGGACCGCGAGGGACTGTTCGGTGGTGGTGGACGAAGAGATGGGCGGGATCGCCCCGGTCCACGCCCGCATCGACCGGATGCGGGACGGCCACGGGCTGCGCGCCTTCGCCAAGGGTGGCGCGGTCTGGGTCGACGGACGGCCGGTGACGGCGAAGGGGGCTCCGGTGACCCCGGGCAGCGTCGTGCGGCTCGAGGACGCGGTGTTCGTGGTCAGGATGTGGAGCGAGGAGGACGCGGACGCGGCCGCCCTCCCTCCACTGCCCGGCCCGGTGAACTCGTGCCACCCCACCGTCGTGCAGGGGCTGCGTCGGCTCCAGGGCTGGCGCCACGGGGGCGGGACCTTCTGGGTCGTCGGAGAGGACGGCTGCGGCCGGAGCGTGGTGATCGACCACCTGCGCGCGCTGGTTGAGGAGAGCTCGGGCCGCGACTGGATCACGGGGGGGCCCAGCCTCGAAGCCGCAGCGCGGGTTCCCGACGGCGCCGACCCGGGCCGCACCCTGGTGCTGCCTCCCCTGCGGGACCGGGGCGAGGATCTGCTCGTGCTCATCGGGGCGCTGTGCGGCGGGCACCTGCCTCAGCTGGACGTGCGGCTCGTCGAGGCGCTGCTGCTCTATGACTGGCCAGGGAACATCCGGGAGCTGCGGCTGGCGGTGGCCCGGGCGCACGACCCGCGGTTCGGGGCGGAGGATCCGTCCACCTGGCAGCTGAGCGACTTCCCGGACGTGCAGCGGTACGTGGCGGAGCTGACCGGGGCCGGCGACCCCATCACGGTCCAGTCGCCCAAGCGACCGCTGCCCACCACCGAGCCGGAGATGCGGACGAAGCTGGACGCCCACTGGTGGCGCATCCACACCGTGGCGGCCGCGACCGGCCACAGCCGCGCCGAGGTGCTGCGCCACCTGTTCTCCCTGGGGATCCGCGAGCCCTGGCGCCGGCCGGGGGTGAACATGCTTCGAGAGACCTCGACGCGCCAGGTCCCCAGCGAGTGGACGACGTAGGAGTCGGCTACCGGTCGAGGAGCTCCGGGTCCTCGAGGAGCAGCGCCGCGGCGTAGACCATCGGGACGTAGTGGTTCAGCGCGCCGCGGGCGGCGAGCTCCATGCCGTCGCGGGTACCCTCGGTCTCGATGGCCGTGCGGACGTGGGCCGCGCCCTGGTTGTAGCCGGCCAGCGCGAGGCCCCAGTCGCCGAACTCGTCGTGCAGGTCGGTCAGCAGGCGCACGGCGGCGTCGGTCTCCTTGACGGGATCGAGGCGATCGTCGGTGGTGGCGTCGACGGCGAGGCCGTAGCGGCGCGCGGTCTGGGGGATGAACATCCACAGGCCCTTGCCGGGGATGCCCGGCGCGGCGGACAGGCCGTCGGCGTACTCGCCCAGGTTCTCGTAGCCCGACTCGACGAGGGGGACGGCCGCGAGCTGCGGAGGCAGGCCGGCGTCGGCGAGGGCGCCATCGACGAGGGAGCTCCACGCGGCGCGGCGGTTCATGCCCTGGGCGAAGTAGGCCGCGGTCTTGGGACGGTCCTGGATCCGGGCGAGGGCCCGGTGGACCTGCGGGTGATCGGGGACCGTGAAGGTGGCGTCGGAGACAGCGGCGATGGCGAGGGCGACGGCGGGGTCCGGGCGTTCGTCGACGTGGGCAGAGCCCGGGTTCGCGGCGACGGCCGGGGCGACGAGGCCGGACGCGAGCCAGGCGGTGGTGGCGACAGCGGCGGCGCAGACGAGGGACAGCGGAAGAGCGGGGACGCGGCGGCGGGGGGTCAGCATGAGAATTCTCCGACGGAGCAGGGACGGGTGATGGAGCCCCGCAGCGAGGGGCAACGGGGTGGCGGCGGCGGCGCGCAGGAGGCAGCCGCCGTAGGCGCGGGGGGTGACGTGGGGGCGGGCGAGGACGGCCTCGTCGCACGCGAGCTCTTCGAGGGCAGCGAAGCGACGGGCGAGGGCGTGGGCGAAGGGGTTCGGCGCACAGACGACGCGCAGGGCGAGGAGGAGCCAAGCGACGACGGGGTCCCCGTGGCGGTGGTGCTGGAGCTCGTGGGCCAGAGCGAGGCGCAGGTCGGCGGGTCGGGCGACGAGGCCCTGCTCGATGACGACGTAGCGGCGGCCGGGGCGCCAGGCAGCGAACGAGCGGTCGCCGACGCGGAGCTCGACCGAGCCGACGCGGCGCCATGGGCTGGTGGCCCGGAGCGCGCGGCGGAGGTGGAGGCCGGACGCGACGGCGAGGAGGGCGGTGAGCGCGACGGCGACAGCGAGGACGAGGAAGGCGGCGGCGGGGACGTCGGCGGGGACGACGACGGGGGTGGAGGCCGTGCCGAGGTGGAGGGCAGTCGCGCCGCTGGCGAGGGTCTCGGTGAAGACCTGGGGATCAGGGCGCCAGGCGGAGTCGGCGAAGGTGGGGGACAGGACGAACGGGGCGACGACCGCGAGCGCGAGGAGTCCGCGGGCGGTGCGCAGGGCGGCGCGGCGACCGACCGGGGCGCGCTCGAAGAGGACGGCGGAGGCCCAGACGACGACGAGGAGGAGCTGAAGGGTCAGCCAGGAGGCGAGCAGGGTCATTGGTCGTCCAGTCGGGCGTCGAGGAGGGAGCGGAGCTCGATGAGCTCGTCGCGGTCGACCTCGTCGGGGTCGATGAGCTGGCGCATCAGGGCGAGGCGGTCGCCGCCGAAGAGGGCGCCGAGCATGTGCCGGACGGAGCGCGCCTCGTAGCGCGGCTTGGCCTCGGCGGGGGCGTAGACGTGGCTCCGACCCTCCTTGCGGGCGGTGACGAAGCCCTTGCCCTCGAGGATGCGCAGGGTCGTGGAGACGGTGGTGTACGCAAGGTCGCGCTCGGGCGGGAGGTGGGCGAGGACGTCGCGGACGGTCCCCTCCCCGCGGTCCCACAGGATCCGCATGAGCTCGAGCTCGGCGTCGGTCAGGAGGCGCTCGATGTCCGTCATGAGGGAGTTATAACTAAGAGTTTCGTTGAAGATCAACTAAGGGTTTCGTTTTTCTCGAAGGACCGGGTGGCCTGGCGCCCGAGGGGCCTGATAGGTCGCGTTCGACGAGACCAGGGCGTGGCGCTCGAGGGGGCCTGCTCCGCAGGTCGCGGCTCGACGCGACGGGGGCGGGGCTGCGATCGCGTTCGACTTCGACCTCGCGCTTTCCGTCGACCTCGCCCGCTCGCGCCAGGGGGGCCGGAGGGCGCCGGCTTGCCGGCGGGTCCCGGAGCGTGGAGCGCGCCAGCGCTTCACGCACCGGACCGGAGCGCGACTGCGCGACCCCGGAGGACACCCGGTGCCGCTTGCGGCAGGCGCCCAGAAACGCCCCCGCCCTGCACCGCAGGCCCCATCACTTCCTGGCAGCTCGACCAGAAATACCCCCACCCTGCCCCGCAGACCCCATCACTTCCTGGGTTCGCACCGAATCGACGGGCCCGCTACACCCACCCTTAACCCCCACCCACCCTGTGCTGTCATTGACGACGTGGACCGCCCGTTCCCTGACCGCGCTGCGTTCTCCGCGGCCGTCGCCGAGCACCAGCGTGGGGTGTTCTTTCACGCCCTGCGCCTGACCCGCGGGGACGAGCAGCTCGCGCGTGACGTCACCCAGCGGACCTTCCTCAAGGCCTGGACCGCCCGGGACGGCTTCCGCGGGGACTCCTCGGTGAAGACCTGGCTCTACCGCATCGCCCACAACCTCGCCCTGAACGAGCTCCGTCGCGCCCACCGCCGGCGGGAGATCGGCCAGGACGACGACCTCCCCTCCGCCTCCGTCGAGCCCTCGACCCCGGCCGACATCGACGACGCCCGCCAGCGCGCCGCCCTGCGCGACGCCGTCCACGCCCTCTCCCCCCGCCAGCGCGACGTCACCCTCCTTCGGCTCTACGGGGACCTCTCCTTCGCGGAGATCGCCGGCGTCCTCGGCATCTCGGCCAACAGCGCCAAGGTCAACTACCACCACGCCACCCGAAACCTCGAGCGGCGGCTCGCCCGCGGAGGCGCCGCGTGAGCACCCTCGACCCCCCGGAGGACGCCATGTCCGACGATCTCGACCCCGCGGTCTCCCCCGCGCCCGAGGCCCTCACCGACACCTGGGCCGCGCGCGACGTCGTGGACACGACCCCCTACGACGACGCCTTCTTCGACGCCCTCGCCGACGACATCGAGGCAGCCGTGGACGAGGCGACCGTCACCCGGATGCCCCGGCGCTGGCCCCCCGCGGTCGCGGCCGTTGCCGCCGCGCTGCTCCTCGGCTGGTTCCTGCTCCCGACCGAGGGCCCCACGGAGCTCGCCTCCGCGCCGACACCCACCGACGAGACCTCCCTCGAAGCCCTCGCCCGCGGCATCGGCCGCGCCGCCACCGCCGACCTCTTCGACCCGGAGATCGACTCGACGAGCCTCTTCGCCTCCGCCGACTGGACCACCGTCGACGACGACGAGGTCCCCGGCACCTACACGTCGCTCCTCGAGCAGCTCGACCAGCTCGACGCCAGCGACGTGGACACCCTCTTCACGCCCCTCTAGACCCGGAGCCCTCATGACCCGCCTCGCCACCCTGTGCCTCCTCCTCCTCGCCCTCGCCTCCCCCGCCTTCGCCGAGCCGCCCGACGACGGGCCGCCCCCCATGGAGGAGGAGATGAAGTCCCGCCTGCGGATGATGCGCATGTACGCCCTCACCGAAGCCCTCGAGCTCGACGAGGACACCGCGGCGCGCCTGTTCCCCTACCTGCGCACCGGAGACGAGGCGATGGACCAGGTCCACGACAAGCTCCGCGCCGAGCGCCGGGCGCTGCGGGACCTCGCCGGCAAGGACGACCTCAAGGACAAGGACATCGACGTCCACATCGCCGCGATCGGCGCCCTCGAGGAGCAGATGGCCGCCCTCCGCGCGGAGCAGGTCGACGGCCTGCGGGACATCCTCAGCGCCGAGCAGCGCCTGCGGTTCGTCCTCACCCGGGCGAAGGTCGAGCGGGAGCTTCGGCGCGTCCTGCGGGAGCGGCATCGCGAAGGGCGACGGGACCGAGGAGGCCGGGGGGACCGAGGAGAGCGGGGGGACCGAGGAGAGCGGGGGGAGCGCATGGAGCGGCTCCAGCGCGACTTCGACGGCCAGCGCTGACGTTCAGGGCCGGGCCACCTGCCGCTTTCCGGGCTCCTGGAGGCGCAGGAACACCCGCCCATCCCACGCCTTGCCGGGCCGGGACTGGAGCACCTCCGTCTCCGACCGATAGACGTAGCCGCGCTCCGGCGCGTCGTACTGGAGCGTCGTGCGCCGGACCGGGTGGTGCCGCGCCTCGCCGGGCGCCCCGACCCCTTCCCCTACCGCCATGGACACTCCGGGCCCCAGGTAGCGCCTCACGATCTGCTCGGCCCCCTCCACCAGGCGGCGCGTGTCCAGCAGCGGCTCGAGGGCCGGGCTGACGTAGGGGGCCGCGCAGTCCCTCATGTCCACCGCCTCGATGATCCCCCGCTCGTCGGCCTGGTACTCGATGCACCAGCTCCCGGCGGCGCGGCCGATCCCGATGGCGGTGGGCGTTCCGCGCGGCCCCGGAGTCGCCTGCCACCACGGGTCCAGCCCCGACCCGTCGAGGACCGCGAAGCCCTCCTCCAGGCTCATCCCGAGCCCCACCCCCAGGACCGCGACGTCGGAGCTCAGGTGGGTCGAGAGCACCCGCTCGGGCGCAGTCGCCAGATCCTCCGGCCGCGGCCGCAGCGTCGTCCCGTGGGGCACCAGAGCCAGGGACCGCGGGGTCCCCGACACCGTGAGAGGAGGCAGCGCTTCGCCCCCTCCCTGCGGCGCATCGACCACCGCGCAGTCGCCACGAGGACAGCGCACTGCGACCAGATCGCCCTGGGGGTTGGACACCAGCCGACTGACCGTCCCCGCCCCGAGCGACAGCGGCAGCGGCAGCGGCGTCACGTCGCCGCTGGGGTGCAGCTCGAGCAGCTCGAGCCCGCCGTGGGGCGTGCGCACGGTGGCGACGAGCACGCCGTCCTCTCGGGGGTGCAGCGCCTCCACCTCGTCGGGGATCTCGTGGGTCACGAAGGGCAGGCTGTCGCCGGCGCGCCGCAGCACCCGCGTCCGCGCCCGGTCCCTCTCGATCCAGTACAGGTCCCCCTCGACGCCCACCGCCGGCGCACCACGCGGCGTCTCCCCAACGAGCGCCAGCATCTGGAGATCCGGCAGGGAGACGGTGAGCAACCAGGCGGGCTGGCGGTCCGGCGGACAGGCCAGCACGACGAAGCGGGCCTCGGGATCGAAGGAGGGCTGGCGGCAGCCGGGCGGACTCTCCCAGGCCGGGTCGGCGCGCCCCTCACGGAGCCGCCACAGCGTTGTCGACACCGCCCCGGCGCGATGCAACGTCGTCGCCAGCCACCGGCCATCCGCCGTCGCGGCCACGTGGATCGGCACCCCGTCCGCCGAGAGCAGCGTCCGCGCCTCGACCCGGGCTCCGTCGTCTCCGAGAGCGTGGCGGTAGCGCACGACCCGCGACTCCACCCCCCGACGCGGATCGACGGACTCGAGGCCGACGAGCACGTCGCCGCCGCGGAGCACCGGCGTGTCCGCCGACGACGACGAGAGCCGCGCCGCTCCCAGGGCCGCGCACCCCGTCAGCGCCAGGGCAGCCATCAGGAGGAGCATCGACGGGAGCGGGGATCTCACCGAACTCCACTGTAGAGGACCCCCCCACCGCCCCGCCGGGAAACTGGACAGGGCTATGGTCGCCCCATGGCTGAACCACGCGACGAAGGGCCGTCCACCGGCACGCGAGGCCAGGACCTCCGTCAGAAGCCCGGCGCGGACCTCGAGGACAAGGCGCGCAGCACGGCGTTGCGCGACGAGGCCACCTTCGAGCGGGGCTCCGGCGCCGTGCGCCCCGAGCAGCGCGACCCCTCCGTCCAGGGCACCAGCCGCGAGACGAGCGTCGACGCGACCGCCCTCGCAGCCTTCGCCCAGGACCTCCTCGCCACGTCCGAGATGGGGGAGATGGACGGGGGGATGGACGTGACCGAGGAGGGGGAGGAGTTCGAGATCGTCGAGGAGTCGCCGCTCCAGGAGCGGCGGGTCAAGAAGCCCCACGCGGCGCGCAAGCCGAAGATGGCCCACGGCGGAGTGGACGACAGCGGCACGGACGACCCGTCGGACGACGCGCCCGCGCCGGAGCCGGTCTCCCGGAGCCGCAAGTGGCCTCGCGTCTCGGCGCGCAAGCGCATCCGCCTCCTCGATCTGCACGCCCTCATCGCCTTCGGCGAAGAGCAGGGGATGCTCGGCGGGTGGCAGGTGGCGGTGATCGAGCCGCGCATCGTCGCGCTGAACGCCCGCGCCTATCACTACCTCCGCACTGCTCATGACGCCCTGGAGACGCGGTCCCAGCGCGTGGTCCTGCTCCAGGCGGTGGCCGCCCACCGGCGCCCCGAGGACTTCGAGGCCCTCGCCGAGGCCCTGGACGGCGTCACATCGGACGCCCTCGCCGCGTGGACTGCCGAGCGGGAGGAGGCGCGGCCCATCGCAGAGCGCGAGGCTCCGGGGGAGTGCCCGGACGCGGACACCCTCCAGCGCCACTACGACCCGTGCCATCGGTGGCTCGGCGAGCCGACCCACTCACCGGTCGCGTCGGAGGAGTGGGGCGTCCCCCAGTGGTTGCGGCGGGCGCGGCGAGAAGCGCTGGAGCTGGCGGCGCTCGCGTTCCTCCAGGCCGGACGCGGAATCCTGGCCGCCCCCGACCTCGACGACATGGAGGAGGTCCCTGAAGGAGCGTCCGACCCCCTCGCCGCAGCGGTGGAGTTGCACGGGGAAGCGCACCCCGCCATCGCGCGCTGGGGGGTCACGTTGCTCGCGCGAGCCGACGACGCGGCCGGGCTGGACTCGGCTGCGGTTGCGCTGATGCGGGCGCGGGAGACCCTCGGCGGCTGAGGGACGCCCGCCGCGGCTCAGAGCTGCGCCGCGAGCGCCGCGATGTGGGCGGGAGTGGTCCCGCAGCACCCTCCGATGACCTCGGCTCCGGCGGCGACCCAGCCCCGCACGGTGTCCGCGTAGGGCCCGGGGGCGGACGGGCCCTCGCTGCGCCACCCCTGGACCGCGTCCGGCTCCCCCACGTTTCCGTAGGCCCCGGTGGGGATCCCGGCGTCGGCGAGGAGGCGGACCGCGCTGGTGAGGCGACCGGGGCGCCCGCAGTTCACGAGGACGCGCTCGGCTCCGACCGCCACCGCGCGCCGAGCGACGTCGAGGATGGTGAGGTCGTCGAGCAGCTCGCCGAAGGGCCCCGGAGTCAGGGAGAGCCACACGGGCAGGCCGGTGGCCGCGGCCGCCTCGGCGGCCAGCAGGGCCTCGCCCGGGTGGGGGAACGTCTCGCACAGGAGCAGGTCCACGTCGGCCGCGGCGAGCAGCTCGGCGGCGTCGCGCAGACCGCGGCGGGCCTCGGCGGGGGGAGGGCTCAGGTGCGGCGAGTAGCAGTCCTCGAGCGGGGCGAGACTCCCGGCGACCGTGTGGTCCCGCGGAACCGCGGACCGCGCGATCTCCACTGCCCCGCGCACCAGCCGTGCCGCGTCGCTCCGCCCGGCCTTCGCCAGCGCCCAGGGCGTGCAGCGGAACGTGTTCGCGGTGTGGACCGTGGCGCCCGCGGCCGCGTAGTCCGCGTGGATGGCGGCGAGGACGTCGGGGGCAGTGTCGATCGCGTGGGCCGACCACAGAGGCAGCGGGGTCGGGACGCCTCGCCGGAGGAGCTCGGTGCCCACGGGGCCGTCGAGGAGGATCGGAGCCGTCACCGGTCCATGTTCGCTGACCCGGCGCGCGCCCGCAGCGGCCGAACGTTGGTACCATCGCCGCGCCATGGCCGACCCCATCGTCGTCAGCGTCGAGATCAAGGACTCCGACTACGTCAAGGAGTTCGAGGTCGATCCCGCCGAGCCCCTCGTCAAGCTGCTCCAGCGCGTCGCGAAGGAGGAGGAGATCCCCCTGCGCAAGAAGTCGGGGCACCCTCTGGTGTGGACGGCCGAGGGGCCCGACATCCGCGAGGATCACGCCGGTGAGTGGGCCGACCTCACGCGGACCCAGCCGCTGACGCGGATCAGCAAGGTCGTCCTCGAGCGCTACGGCGAGCGAGCGCCCCTCTTCACCGTCCGCTTCACCATCCCCGGCGCCGCCGAGGCCCTCGAGGAGAAGGCCGAGGTCGCGAAGCGCGCGGAGATCGAGGCGCGGATGGCGCAGCGCGCGGCCGAGCGGCAGGCGGAGAAGTCCGCGGCGATCGGCGACGCAGAGGACGAGTTCGTCATGGACTACGCGGCGCCCGCCTCCGAGGCGCCGACGTTCACCCCCGAGCCCGCCACCGTCCAGGACCCCAACGCGGGGCGCGGCATGGGTGGCGCGGCGGCCGCGGCGGCCGGAGTGGCCGCCGGTGCAGTCGCGGTGGGAGCGATGGCGGCAGCAGCCGGCGCTCAGGCGGCAGGCGGCGTCGAGTCGCGGATCCGTCGACGCTCGGGGGGCAGCGGTGGCGGAGGCGGTGGAGGCGCGGCGCGGTCCGCGGCCACATCCACCGGAAGCGCGAAGGCCCGCGGTGGCAAGGGCGGCGCGGCGAAGGGCGGCGGCCGCGGCAAGGCCACGAAGACCGGAAAGAACAAGGCGGTCTCCACCGGCAGCGCGAAGGCGCGCGGCGCCAAGGGCAAGAAGGGCGGCAAGGGCAGCAAGGGCGGCAGCGACCTGCCCCCGTGGGCCATCCCCGCCGCGGCGGGCGGTGGCTTCCTGCTGCTCGTCGGCATCCTCGCCATGGTCTTCTCCGGCGGGGAGCCCGAGCCCGAGCCCACCCCGGAGCCCACTCCGCCCCCGGAGATCGTCGACATCGAGGTAGCGACGCCTCCGCCCCCTCCGCCGAAGCCGGAGCCCGAGGAGGAGGTCACGCCTCCCCCGATGGAGCAGTTCTACAGCCGAGGCAAGATCGTCGACTACCAGGCGAAGGAGGTGAGCGCGCAGCTGACCTCGTTCACGAAGACGAACGTCCGCATCGTCTACAACGCGCTGCACCCGAACGCCGGCCAGAGCCACACCATCGCGCTCGAGGGCCGGTTCAAGGTCAAGATCAGCAACGGCGGCGGGAACATGAACGGCAAGGCGTTCACCGCGGGGGTCACCCCCGGCAAGGCCAGCCGCGTCGATCTGCGATACGACGGGTCCCGCCTGACGGTCCGCGTCGGCGGGCGGCGCGCCGGCTCCTGGTCCGTCCCCGACTCGGGCGGGTTCCCCCGCTGGCGCCTGACGATGGACAGCGGGACCGAGCTGTCCGGCCTCCGCGCCTCGGCGCAGGTCGAGGAGTAGGCAGCCCCCCGGGGCGTGTCCCTAGGAGCCTGGATCCTAGCGGCGCCGCCCCGGCCGGTCGGCTGCGATCAGAGGTCGAAGAGTTCGGTCAAGAGCGCGACGCCGTAGCCCGTCCCCCGGCCGTTGTCGTATCCGCTCGGCCCCGCCAGATCCACGTGGAGCCACTTGCCCGCGTAGTCGCCGAGGTGCTCGGCCACGAACTGCGCCGCACACGACGACTGGGCGTTCATCCGGTCCTTCACGGAGTTCTTGAGGTCGGCGACCTCCGACTTGAACTCCTTGCGATAGAACTCGGGGGCGTAGGGGAGCGGGTGCACCAGATCGCCGGTGGCCTTGCCGGTGGCCACCGCCTTCGCCTCGAGCTCGTCGTCGTTGCAGACGATCCCGGCGTGGCGCTTCCCGGTGGAGATGAGCTGCGCGCCGGTGAGCGTGGCGCAGTCGACGATGACGTCCGGGGCGAGGTGCTTCGCCGCGTGGGCCACCCCATCCGCCATCACGAGGCGTCCCTCCGCGTCCGTGTTGTTCACCTCGACGGTCCGGCCGGAGTACATGTGCAGGATGTCGTCGGGCCGGGTGGACTCGGGCCCCACCGCGTTCTCCGCGAGGCAGAGCAGGCAGTAGATGCGCCGCTTCGTCTGGAGCTTGCACGCGGCCACGAAGGCACCGAACACCGCGGCCGCGCCGCCCATGTCCCCCTTCATCCCGGGCATGTGCTCCTTGCCCTTGATGCTCAGACCTCCGGTGTCGTAGACGATGCCCTTGCCGACCCAGGCCAGGGTCGGTCCCTTGGCGTCCGCCGGGTCCCAGGTGAGGATCGCGAGGGCCGGCAGCTCGGTCGCCGCCTTGCCGACCCCCCAGAGGCCGCCGTAGCCCCGGTCGTCCAGCTCCTTGCCGGCGATGACCTCGATGCTCGCTCCGACCTCCCCGGCGGCCACCCGCGCGAGGCGCACGAACTCGGTGGTCGTCAGCTCGGAGGTCGGCATGTCCACGAGCTCGGCCGCCATGCGCGCCGACTCGGCGAGGATCCCGATGCGGTGCACGGTGTCGTCGGGGACGGCGCCGTCCGGGGCCTGGAAGGCGACCGTCACGGTGCGCTCCGTGGACTCCCCCGCCGTGTCCTTGCGCGAGTACCGGTGCAGGGCGCGGGAGACGGCGACCCCCGACGCGATCGCGTGGCTTGCCTCATCCAGGGCGAGGAGGACGGTCGCGTCCTTGCTCCCGCCGACGGCGCCGCGGACCAGGTCGGCCACGGCATGGGGCCGGGCCGGGCTGTTGTGGCGCGAGCACGGCTCGGGGAGCCCGGCGACGACGACCTTCTGCGCCCCCACGTACGTGGACGCCGACGCGCCGTGGTCCCCGGTGGACAGCGACGCGAGCATCGCGTCCCAGGCAGCGTTCGCCACCGGGACGAGCGGGCGGACGTCCGCGGCGGAGAGGCGGTCCACGCGACCGACGACGACGAGGGTGGGCGCCGAGGGAAGCGCAGAGGGGGACGAGACGTAGGACAGAGACGTGATGGTGGGCATGGGCCGGACGCTAGCAGGGCGATGCGGGATTGCGACCGAAGCCCGTGAGGCGGGGCGGTGCGAGGCCGAGGTGCGTCAACAGGGGACGGCGAGGCGACGTCCCGGCTCGGACTCCCGAAAGGGGGCCACGAGGTCCGCGGGGCTCACCGGGGCGAACCCGTCCAGGATGCCCAGCTCCACCGCCACCTCGCCGAGCACCGCGCGTGGGTCCTCCCCCGCCTCCCGCAGCTCCGCGAGGCCCGGACTCCCGCGAGACTTCGCGAGCCGCTGCCCGCCCTCGTCCCGTCGCAGGGGGACGTGAGCGAACCGGGGGACGTCGGCGCCGAGCCCCCGGTAGAGGAGGATCTGGCGCGCCGTGCTGTGGAGGAGGTCCTCGCCGCGCAGGACCTCGGTGACCCCCATCGCGATGTCGTCCACGACGACCGCGAGCTGATAGGTCGGCTCGCCCGCTTTGCTCCACAGGATGAAGTCCCCGCACGCCCGGGAGGGATCCTGGGCCTGCGCGCCGAGCCAGCGGTCGTCCCAGCGCACCTCGACGGGGTCGACCCGGATCCGCGTCGACTCGGGCCTCCCCGGGTGCGACCGCTGGGCGCGACAGGTGCCTGGATAAGGCCACTCCCTGCTCACCGGGTCCGGCGCCCCGGCCGCGGCGCGGGCCTCCTTGCGGGAACAGGTGCAGGGGTAGGTGCCGGGCAGACCCGCCATCGCCTCCCGGTAGAGGTCCGTGCGCTCCGACTGGACGTAGCTGCCCGCGGGCCCGCCCACGTCGGGCCCCTCGTCCCAGTCGAAACCGAACCAGCCCAGGTCCCGGACGATCGCCTCCGAGGCCCCCGGACGGGTGCGCGCCCGGTCGATGTCCTCGATGCGCAGGATGAAGCGCCCTCCCGCGGCCCGGATCTGGAGCCACCCAAGCAGCAGCGTCTGGAGGTGCCCGAGGTGCAGCGCCCCCGTCGGACTGGGAGCGAAGCGCCCCACCGGCCCCGGGGTCCGCGCGCTGGCTGGCGTCGTGGCGGTCACTGCGGGAGGATACGGACCGTGACGGATCCCGGCTCCCCGCGCCGCGTCGCCCTCCTCGGCGGCTCCTTCAACCCGCCCCACGTCTGCCACGTGCTGCTGTCGGTCTATCTGCTCGAGACCGTCGACGTCGACGAGGTCTGGTGGCTCCCCGTCCACCGCCACGCCTTCGACAAGGACGCGACGCTGCGCCCCTTCGAGGACCGCCTCGCCATGTGCCAGGAGGTGGCCGCCGAGTACGACGGCATCCGGGTGGACGACATCGAGCGCTGGCTGGAGCCTCCGAGCTACACGATCGACACGATCGCGGCGCTCCGGAAGGCGCACGCGGACTGCGCCTTCTCCTGGCTGATCGGCTCCGACATCCTCCCCGACCTCCCTCGGTGGTCCCGCTGGGAGCAGCTCCGGGAGCAGCTGCGGTTCGTGGTCGTGGGCCGGGGCGAGCCGGTGACCCCCGATCAGCTCCCCGAGGGCGGAGACTTCCTCGTGCGGGACTTCCACCTGCCCGACGTCTCCTCGAGCGCCGTCCGGGCAGCGCTGGCGGCCGCAGACGACGTCACGGCCCTCGTCCCGCGGGCGGTCCTGGCGTACCTGGATGCGCACCCCGGGCTCTACGGGTGACCCGCCCATCGATCCTCAGCCGCGTGGGCGGCACCTTCGCCTTCCTGCTCGTCCTCATCGCGGCGGGGACGGTGGCGGCCCTCGTCGCCGGGGGCAGCGACAACGTCCTGCTCCTCACCGCCCTGACCTGGGTGCTCGCCGCTCCTGGGGTCTTGTTCGTGGGCCAGATGTTCGGCGTCGACGCCGAGACCATGGGACTCCGGCCACGCCGTGACGCCCCCCGGCGCCCGAGGTTCGTCCTCGGGGTGGTCGCGGGCCTGGGGCTCGTCCTCCTCCCGGCCGTGATCGGGCGCCTCGCGGGGGGCTACGTCCCCCTCGGTGCGGACGCCGCCGCTCTGCTCCCGGTTCCGAGCGGTCAGGCAGCCCTCGCCGCTGTCGTCTACACGCTCCCTGCCCTGGTCATCGCGGCCATCGGCGAGGAGGTGCTGTTCCGCGGCGGCCTCCTGCGCCTGTGGGAGCCGGTGATGGGCCCCCGCGGAGCCCTCGTCCTCTCTGCGCTGTTCTTCGTGGTGGTCCACACCGGCAACCCGGGCGCCTCCCCGCGCGGCTCCATCGGCGTCCTCCTCGCCGGCATCGGTCTCGGTGCCGCATTCCTCGCCACGGGAAACCTGTGGGTGGTGGCCGGGGCGCACCTGGGGTGGAACGTCGGCGAGGCCCTGGTCATCGGAGTCCCCGTGTCGGGGCATACGCTGCCCTCGCTCCTGCGGTGGGAGACGGCCGACAGCGACCTGTGGCGCGGACTGCTCGGCGGCACCTTCGGACCGGAGGAGGGCCTGCTGTTCCACGGCGTCCTCGGCCTCGCGACGGGGGCCGCGCTCGTATCCGCGGCGGCGTCCGGGGTCTTCGCCGCCCGCGACGGCTCGGACGAAAGCTCGGCGCCGAACACCCGATGAAGATCCGGGGGCGGCACGCCGTCCCAATGAGGAAGGGCCGCACCGGCCCAGCGACCGAAGGACCCAAGAGGTCGGACCGAGGCCGCACAATGGTGGACGGCCCTCCATGGAGGGGGGTACGTTGATAAGTGAACGAAGCCCGTCTGGATCGCTCCATGACCACCCGAAAGCACCGCTTCACGCTCCTCGAGGCCCCTCCGGGCGGCTGGTGGGCGCGCATGCGGCGTCGGTGGGCGAACCTGCTCCGGCGACGGCACCTCGAGGCGTTGCCGGACCTCGAGATCCCCGTCGGGGCGATGAACGTCGACTTCAGCCTGCGCAAGCGCGCGGCGCTGCACGCGGTCCGCAGCTTCATCGAGCTCATCGACACGTACCAGCTCCACAACCGCAAGACGGTCCACGTCCTCAGCCACTACGAGATCCCCACCACGGCGGGCCTCGATGACCTCGTCCCGGAGTGGCTCGCCCACCGCGTGCGCTTCGGCATGGTCGACCCCGAGTCGAAGGAGACGAGCTACGTGGACATCCACGCCGTCGACGTCGTCGTGACGGAGGACGGCACGGAGCTGTACCTGCACCTCACCCGGAAGGTGGAGCCCGGCACACGCGCCTTCGTCGCCGCCTGGCTGGGCGACGGCGACGGCCGCTCCGGCCTGCAGGACGCGCCGAGCATGCTGATCGGCCGCTGAGCCGCCGCAGGCGCGCGCCGCCGCAGGCGCGCCCCTCCAGTCCCATCGACCCCTCACCTGCCGCGCAGGTCCCACCGACTCCGGACTCCCCAGTCCCATCGCCCCCCCACCTGCCGCGCAGGTCCCACCGACTCCGGACTCTCCAGTCCCATCGACCCCCCACCTGCCGCGCAGGTCCCACCGACTCCGGACTCCGCCAACCACCTTTCCCCACCCATGTTCTGGACTAACAATTCCAGAACAGCTATTCCATAACTCATGGCCCGCCCGCGCACCTTCGATCCCGACGCCGCCCTCGACGCCGCCATGCGGGTCTTCTGGGCCCAGGGCTTCGACGCCACCTCCATCGACGACATCGTCCGGGCCACCGGGGTGAATCGCTCCAGCCTGTATTCGCTCTGGGGTGACAAGCGCGGCCTCTTCGTCGCCAGCCTCGACCGCTACGGGGAGTCCGTGGGCGGCCTGTGGCTGCGCCTGCTGAACGAAGGCCCTTCGCCCCTGGCCGCCATCCGCAGCTACGTCACCCTGCTCGCCTCGGCCATCTGCGACGACCCCGACCGCCTCGGCTGCTTCGCCGTGAACTCGGCGGTCGAGGTCGGCAGCGATCCCGCGATCGCCCCCGCGATCCGCGCCAACTTCGACCTCGTCGAGGAGGGCTACCGCGCCGCGCTGCTCCGCGCCCGCGACCTCGGCGAGCTCCCGCCGGATGCGGACATCGACGCCCACGCGGCCCACCTCGCCGTGACCACCCAGGCCCTGCTGCTCCAGGCCCGCACCGGCGCCCCCCGCGCGACGATCCTCGCCGCCGCCCGAATCGCTCTGTCCACCCTGCCCTTCCCCGAGGTCCCATGACCCTCAAGCGCGCCGTCTTCGCTCTCCTCGCCCTCCTCGTTCTCGCGGTGGCCGCCTTCGCCATCACCGGCGGTCCCCTCGCCGACATCAAGCCCGCCTCCGTCCGCGCCGACGACCCGGACGCCGACCGCCGCGGCCGCGCCCTCCTCGCGGCGGCCTACGAGGCCCATGGGGGCGACGCCGCTCTGCGCAGCCACCAGACCGCCACCTTCACGATGCGGGACACGTGGTTCGGGGTGAACGCGCTCTTCAACCCCTGGCCCGACGCGGACCAGCACCTACGGATGACGACGCGGATCCACTCCTTCGACTCGGCGGCGCATCTGCTGAACGGGCCCGAAGAAGGCGTCACCTGGGGCATCACCGACGGCCGCTCGTGGCGGCTGCGCGACGGCAGCAAGACCGTCGCCCCGGACGCGGACATCGAGTTCATGCTCCCCACGACCCACTACTTCACGGAGCTGCCCCAGCGCCTGACGGAGGCCGAGCTCGTCCGCTACGTGGGCGAAGAGACCATCGCGGACTCCACCTTCGACGTGGTCTTCGCCACCTGGGGCTCGCTCGACGCCACCGAGCAGTTCGACCAGTACCTCGTCTACATCGACAAGGACACGGGGCGCATCGGCAAGATCTTCTACACGGTGCGGGAGATCATGCGGTCCGTGTCGGGCACCGCCCACCTGGACGACCAGCGCTCGGTCGACGGCTGGTGGGTCCCCCACCGGATGACCATCACGGCGACTCCCTCCGACGACCCCGAAGGCAGCCCCCTGCACCGTATGGTGATCGAGGAGTACGCCTTCGATGTCGACGATCTGCCCGCCACCTGAACCCTCCGGACGCCGTCCGCTCCTCACGCTGCTCGCGCCCCTCGCGCTCCTCTGCGCCGCGCCAGCCAGCGCCGCCGAGCCCCACCGGAGCTTCCACGACCTCCCGTCGAGCAATGGCTGGGGCGCGGTCGTGGTGGACTTCACCCAGGCGCGGGCCCACCACTGGCGCGACCACCTCTTCGCCACGGAGGAGCCCCGCTGGGACGCCAACGGCGACGCGGTCTGGTCCAACGACCACCCGGAGGTCGTGAGCGCTCGGGACCTCCTGTTCGACGCCTACTTCGGGCTCCGCAGCCCCGGCGGCCAGCAGTGGCTCACGGACCTGCCCGTCGATCTGGACGCGTCGGGCTGGCTCCCGGGCACCCCGGTCATCGCGATGGTCCAGCAGAGCGGCGACCTGCGCCTCACGACCCACGTCTGGGCGCCCTGGGCCGTGGAGCGCTCGACCGCCGCCTTCGTCCTCACCGTGGAGAACACCGGCGCCACCAACCTCTCCGGCCTCGGCGCCTTCTCGCTCCAGAACCTGCACCTCGGCGAGGGGCGTCCCGGGCCGAGCAACGAGATCGGCGCCCAGAATGAGACGATCACGATCACCGGCGACCGCATCGACGAGCGCGGCTTCGCGGGCGTCGTCTCCACCCTGCCCCTCGCGGCGCCCTCCGTGACCACCGCCTGGCACCCGACCTCCGCGGCGCCGAACCCGTACGAGGTGGTGAACGCCTCGACCGCGGATCTGAGCGCAGCCACCGGCGAGCAGCCCGTCGCCGACGACTCCGTCGCCTACTACCAGTGGGCCCTGCCGGACCTCGCCCCCGGCGCCGCCGTCTCCGTGGGCTTCGTCATGGGCCACCACGGAGATCCCTTCGCCGCCGACGCCGTCGCCACGGACCTCGGCGACTGGATCGACGGACGGACCGCGGCCGCCGTCCTGGCCGACGAGGTCACCGCCTGGGACACGTTCCAGTCATCGCTCACCCTGCCGTCCAACCTCTCGCCCGCCGAAGAGGCCCTGTACCGGCAGAGCGCCACCGTGCTGCGGATGGCTCAGGTCCGGGAGGACAAGGCGTACCTGCGCGAGTGGCTCAGCACGGACGGGGAGGCCCGGTACTCGTCCTTCGGCGGCCCGCTCCCCGCCGATGTCAGCCACCTCGCGGCCGGCGGGGTCCTCGCCTCACTGCCTCCCGGGCAGTGGACGTACGCGTGGCCGCGGGACGGTGCCTACGCCATCGTCGGGATGAGCTACGCGGGCATGCACGACGAGGCCCGCGAGGCCCTCCGCTACATGCTGGATGCCGAGACGGACCGCTACCGGGAGTACCAGGAGCTCGACGGCGTCCCCGTCGTCCCCTACTCCATCTCCCTGTGCCGCCACCACGGCTTCGGCGTCGAGGAGAGCGACACGCTGGGCGGCGGCGACTTCAACTTCGAGTTCGATGGCGCCGGGCTCTTCCTCTGGGCCCTGGACCACTACGTCCGCGCCTCGGGCGACGTCGCCTTCGTCAACGAGCGCTGGGAGGAGCTGCGCGACCGCGTCGCAGGGTTCCTCGTGCCCCTGATCGACCCCGCGACGGGCCTGATCGTCCGCGACTCCTCCATCTGGGAGCACCACTGGCTCGGCAAGGAGCGGTACTGGGCCTACACGAGCATCACCGCCGTCCGCGGGCTCTGCGCCGCCGCCGACCTCGCTGACGAGCTCGGGGAGACCACCCAGGCGGACGCGTGGCGCACCGCCGCCATCGAGCTTCGGGAGGCGATTGTGGCCGAGCTCCAGGCGCCCGACCGCTCCATCGCCCAGACCCGCGAAGAGCTGCTCGTCGGCACCGGATACGTGGACGGGGCCACGATCGAAGCCGTCTCCATGGGGCTCCTCGATCCCGACGGCGCCATCGCGCCCGCCACGCTCGCCGCGATGGTGGACGAGCTCCAGACCGTCGACGGGCCCGGCTTCTCCCGCAACGACGACGCCTTGGACGCCCACGATCTGTCTCCGTGGGGAGGCGTCTACGACAGCGACGAGTGGGTGGTGATCGATCTGCGCGCCGCCGTGGCGGCGCGGGAGGTGGGCGATCTGCCCCTCGCGGACGGGCTCCTCGCCTGGATCACCGACCAGAGCGCCGCGAACTACAACGCCATCGGCGAGACCTTCGACCCCGTCTCCGCGGACTACACGAACAACGCCCCCATGGTCGGCTTCGGTCCCGGGGCGTACATCGCGGCCCTGAACCACCGCGAAGGCGTCCTGTCGGTCGATCCCGCCTGTGGCAGCTACCCGGCGGAGCCGCTCCCCGGCGACGACGACGACAGCGCCGGGGACGACGACGACGCAGCCAACGACGACGACGCAGCCAACGACGACGACGCAGCCAACGACGACGACGCAGCCGACGACGACGACGCGACCTCCCGGGGCTGTGGCTGCTCGACCGAGGGGGCCACGTCGCCCCGCGTCCCCGCCCTGGCCCTGCTCCTCGGGCTCACGCTGCGCCGACGCTCACGCCGCTCCTGACCGCGCGGCGCGCTCGCAGTTCACGACGAACGCCGCGCGAACCTCGTCGTCGAGCTCGAGCGCCGCGAGCTCGGCGTCCACGCCGTCGCCCCCCTCCGCGCACGCCGTCACCAGCGCGTGCCCGAGGCGCAGGAGCCACCGCGCCTCCTCGATGTCCCGGCGGTCGTGCAGCGGGTGCGTGTACCACCCCGCCGAGTCGTGCATCCGGTGGTGCTCCACGACGCCGCGCGCCACGAGCAGCTCGCCGAGCTCCACGGGCAGTGGCAGGTCGAGGTGTCCCGACGGGTGGATGTGCCCGATCTGCCGATCTCCAACGAAGAACCCCGCGGCGTCGAGCCGCACCATCTCGAGGCTCACATCCCCGTAGGCGCGCATCGTCCGCAGCAGCTGCTCCATCACCGACCGCGCCGGCCCCTCCGTGTTGGTGACGAGGAACTCCTCCTCCTCCATCCCGAGGGCCCGCACCTTCTCCGTCCGCAGGCCCGGCCGCGGCTCCAGGAACAGCCGCATCCAGCGGAGCCCCACGATCGCCGCGACGATCGAGCCCACGGCGAGCCCCGCGAACACGCCTCCGAGCCCGAACACCTGCCCCCCGACCCAGGCCACCGGCACCGCGACGAGGATCGAGCGGAGCACCGAGAGGACCGTTGAACGCACCGCGTGATCCATGGCGTTGAACGCCGACGAGACCATCATCATCGCGCCGTAGGCGGCGTAGCCCACCGGGACGATCCGCAGGTACAGGGCGATGTCCGCGGCCACCTCGGGCTCGTCGCTGAAGAGGCCGGCGATGAAGGGCGCGGTGGGGAGCAGCAGCACGAAGGCCGCCAGCCCCCAGATCACGGAGAAGCGGGTCGCGATACGGAATCCCTCGGCGACCCGCTTGGCGAGGTGCGCTCCGTGGTTCTGGCCGACGAAGGGCGAGAGCCCCGACGACAGCGCCAGCGGCGCGATGAGCACGAGCGACTCCACCCGGGCGCCGATCCCGTAGGCCGCGACCGCCGCCGCCCCGTGGGTCGCCACGATGGCCGTGAGCAGCGCCGTCGCCACCGGGCCGAGCACGTTGGTCACCGTCGCGGGCACGCCCACGTGGAGGATCTCCGCCCAGGACGACCACAGCTCCCGCGGCGTGGGCAGGTGCAGGTCGAGCAGCTCCAGTTTCAGGGCCACCCGGGCCGCGTAGAGGAAGGTGAAGAACCGGGACAGGGCCGTCGCCCACGCGGCGCCCTCGAGCCCGAGGCCCGGGATCGGCCCCACCCCGAAGATCAGGATGGGGTCGAAGACGGCGTTCAGGACGGCCGCGAGCATCATCACGTTCCGCGGCGTCTTCGCGTCGCCCCGAGCGCGCAGCACGCCGTTGAGCATCATCGGCACGATGAGGACGGCGACGGTGCCGAACCAGATCGTCATGTAGCCGCCGATGACCGGGAGGAGCTCCGCCGGGGCCCCCAGCGCCGCGAACAAGCGGTCCTGGGTGGCCATTCCGATGCCGCTGACCATGGCCACCAGCGCGATCCCCAGGACGATCGCGTGGGCCGACAGCCGCCGCGCGCGGACCTCGTCCCCGCTCCCCACCGTGCGCGCCACCGCCACCGACGTCCCGATCATCAGACCGATGGAGACGTTGATCACCACCCCGACGATGGGGAACGCGAAGCTCATCGCGGCGAGCTCATCGGTCCCGAGCCGGCTCGCCCAGTACGTGTCGATGATGTTCACGAGGATCATGAAGACGACGCCGACGCCCATGGGCACGGAGAGATCGCGCAGCGCGCGGCCGATGTCGCCTTCGAGCAGGTTCTGCGTTGCCGCCATCGCCCGTAGGGTGTCGCGCATGACGGCAAACGTGAAGCGCGCGTGGTGGTTCCTGCTCGTCCCGCTCCTCGCCGCGGGCTCCGCGACGGCGGGGGAGGTCTCTCTCGTCTACTCGGGAGGGTTCCGCGGGTTCGCGCCGCCGTTGCCTCGGTTCGAGCTCCAGGCCCGCCTCGCCCCCGCCTTCGCGGACGCCGGACGCGAGGTGACCGACGTCTCCGTCATCTCGGGGCTCATCGCCCAGGACGATCTCGAGCTCTGGCCCGACGACGGCCTCGCCGAGTCCGCGCTGGCCTTCGCCGAGTCCCCGGACCGCACCTGCGACGGCGGCGCCCTCCTGACCACCTGGCGCACCCCCACCGAGCGCTTCCTCCCGGGCCCTGTCGGCGACGGCTTCGCTCCGGATGTCCCCGTCCCCGATGCCCGCGAGGAGCTGCGCCGCTACCACCGCTGCGAGGGGGGAGGCGTCACGGTGACCGCGCTGGTGGAGCCGCACGCCCCGCCCCCGGACGAACGCCGCCTGGACGCGCCCAACCTGCGCCTCGGCATGCGCTGGACCACGGCCGATGGCACCTACGTCCAGCTCAGTCATCCGCGCCGCGAGGCGGCCCGCCGGATCGGCACCATCCGACGCACCGTGGCGGCCAGCCCCGGCGCCATGTACGCCGACGCTGGCGACTTCCTCGAGCCGGGCCCGGTGGACGATCCGCTGTGGCGGGAAGCCCGGACCCTCGGCTTCGACGTGCTGGAGAGCCTGGAGCCCGTGGCGCTCGTCCCCGGCGCGGCGGAGCTCGCCCTGGGGCCCCAGGCCCTCGCGGACGAGGCGAACCAGCGAGGCCTGCCGTACGTGGCCACGAACTGGCGGCGCGACGAGGGCGAGGACTGGTTCCCCCGCGTGGTCCGGCACGAGTTCGTCCTGGACGGCGAAGCTATCGAGGTGGCGCTCCTCGGAGTGACCGACCCCGCCCAGGTCGCGTGGCTGCCCCCCAGCGCCACCGAGGGACTGACGCTGCTCGACCCCCTCGAGGCCGTGGCCGAGGTGGTGGACGCCATGGCGGGCGACCGACCGGACCTCGTGGTGCTCCTCACGAACCCGACACCGGAGCTGCTCCAGGATCTGCGCCGCCGGCTGTACGGCGTCGACGCGCTCCTCGGCGACCCGTCCGCCGCGACCTACCGGGTGGAGAGCCAGCGCACGGAGCTGCGGGTGATCGGGGGCGCATTCAAGGCGGCACCCATCACCCTGCCCCTGGACGGGATCGCGGTGGCGAGCGTGGGGCTCGGTGGGAGCGACAGCGGCGTGACCGTGCGGCCCATCGAGGTCTCGTCCACCGCGCCAGCGGACCGCTACCTGACCGGCCTCCTCACCGACCTGCACCTCCGGCGGGCCCACTTCGGCGCCGCGCCTCTCTTGCCGCCGGACGCTCCGCTCTCCGGGGTCAGCGAGGAGCGCTGGGAGAAGCTCGTCTGCGAGGCCCTCATCGACCGGACCGGCGCCGACGCCGCCTACCTTGACGGGCTCCCGTACCACCTGCCGAGCCCCGGGCCCCTCACGGAGGGCCAGATCGCGCAGCGGCTGGACGGCGAGCACCTCGTCGAGGTCCACCGGGTGGACGGCGATCGGCTCCGGCGGTTCCTGCTCTCCGTCGAGGGGAAGACGGCCATCGGCTGCGGCGCGGCGGGCCTGCGGGTCGCGGGGCGGTTCATCGACCCCCTGCGCACCTACCGGATCGCGACGACCGAGCGCACCCGTCGCGGCCCCCTGGGCCCGCTGCTCAACGACGGCACGAGCCCGTGGGTGGGGCACCGCCCGTCGTTCAAGCAGGTGCGCACCTCCGAGGGCCCGCTGCGGCTCGCCGACGCGGTGATCGACACTCTCCAGGGCGCTGGCGACGGGGACCTGGACGCCTGGATGGCCCGGAACGCGAGCACGCTGCGGCCCCAGGTCCTCTTGAACATCTACCGCCTCGGCCTGCGCGTCACCCGCTTCGAGGGCGCGCGGACCGACGCCTACGAGCAGGTGCCGGAGACCCTGATCAACAGCCCGTCGAGCTTCACCCTCGGCGGGGAGATCGACGTGGCGCTCGAGCTGTCGAGCAAGGCGTTCCTGGGGGACGTGCGGGGGCGGGCGTCCTACGAGCGCTTCGTGATCGACGGCCTGCCGCCCCAGGAGACCGCGGACGACTGGATCGTCTCCACCTCGCTGGAGGCCCCGATCCTCGGCCCGCCCCCGGTGGGCTGGCTCACCGTGCGCCCCTTCGTGGAGGCGGCGCTCGACTCGGAGTTCACCCCGGGAACGACCGACGACGGCACGGTGCTCCCCCGCCAGGCGGACCTGTCGGCGTTCGGAGGGATCGCGTTCGGGCGCGGGCCCTGGCTGCGCACCTTCCGCTTCGGTCCGTTCCTCAATCGCGACCTGGGCCGCCTGACCGACAAGGGCACGGAGTACGGCCTGCGCTGGACGGGGACGACGTTCCACCTCATCCCGCCCATGTCGTTCCTCAACATCACGACCGCCTGGGACGTCATCGTGTTCGGTGACACCCCCCAGGACGACGCCGCGGACCTGCGCCTGCGCATGTTCGGGGAGGTGAGGGCGTCGTTCCGTCTGCTGCGCTTCCTCCGCCTCGGGGTGTTCGCCCAGGGGTTGCTCGTCCAGGGGCGCGTGGCGGAGACGTCGCGCCCGGCGGGAAGCCTCACGCTCGGTGCGGCGTTCGATCTCGCAGCCGCCATCCGCCTGGACGCGCGGCCTCGCCTGTTCCCCTGACCTCGGCGCCCCCCGGTCAACCACAGTCCCGGAGCCCCCGATGCCCTCCCCCTACGACCAGCCCGGCATCCGCACCGAGCGCCTCGCCGAGGCCGACTCCACGGTGCACCACCTCCGCGACGGCTACCTGTGCGCCGACTCCCCCACCTGCCGCGACACCTACTGGGGCCACCGATTGACGCTCGCGGTCGCTCCGCGGGGCGTGGACGACCTGGTGCGCTGGTTCGGCACCTGGCTCGACGAGCACGGCGGCAAGGGCATCGGCACCGCCTACCTCACGGACGAAGCGGTCGGCGATGGAGCCTGGACGTGCGCCGACGCGGGCGTGCCCGGAGTGCGCTTCTCGCGCCACACGAACCGCCGGTACCGCCCGGAGCCGGGGGCCTGGGAGGCGCCGGTCGGGCTGCGGCCTCTGGTCGGCGACGACGACTGGGGACGGCTCGACGCCCTCGGCGACGCCGTGCACGGCTTCGGAGACGACCCGTCGGGCAAGGCGTGCGCCACCTGGGTCAACCGGGAGCGTCGGGCGAAGACCGAGGAGGGCCGCGCGCTCCAGCTGGGGGCGTTCGCCGGCGAGCAGCTCGTGGGCATGGCCGCGGTCGTGTGGGACGACGAGCTGGCGCGGTACCAGGAGGTCGCCGTGGCCGAGGAGCACCGCCGTCAAGGCGTGGCCGGCGCCATGGTGCGGTGGCTGGCGGAGTACGTCGTCCGGGAGCTTCCGGGCCGAACGCTGTGGATCAACTCCGACGTGGGCGGACCTGCGGAGGGCTTGTACGCGCGCCTGGGCTTCGAGTCCGTGACGACCACCCGGTGCTGGGCAATGACTGGGCTCCTGACCGAGGCGGAGATCGAGCGGCGCTGGGCGAAGCTGCGGGACGCGTCCCTCCCCCTCGCCCAGTGGCGTCACCGGGACCACCTCTGGGGCGCGGTCCGGGTCCTGGCGGAGCACGAGGGAGATGTGCTGGCGGCCACGGAGGCGCTGCGGGGGATCCTCCAGCGCCTCCTCGCGGCGAACGGCGTCGTCACCACGGAGACCGAGGGCTACCACGAGACGCTGACCCGGGGCTGGCTGGAGCTCGTGGCGACCCTGGGGCGACGTCGGCCGGAGCCGTTCCTCGACCGGGTCCTGCGTGCCCAGCTGCTGCTCGGCGACAAGCGCACCCTGCTTCGCTACTGGACAAAGGAGGCGCTCATGAGCTCCGTGGCCCGCCGAAGCTGGCTCCCACCGGATCGGGCTCCCCTGGACGGGCCGGGACTGGACGTGGTCGAGGACGCGAGCGCCTGAGGAGCGCCCCGGAGCCGGACCGTCGGGCTCGGCGTCAGGCCCGGCGGCGACGCACGAGCGGCAACGCGAGCAGCAGGGCCAACCAGGAAGGCTGGGCGCTGGCGCTGCTGTCGCAGGCGCAGCCGAACTGCGCGCTCTCGCCGGGAGTCACGACGTCGTCGTCGTCGCCGAAGCCGGGGGGGAGCGCGCTGTCGTCGTCGTCCGCGGCGTCGTCGTCGTCCGCGGCGTCGTCGTCGTCCGCGGCGTCGTCGTCGTCCGCGGCGTCGTCGTCGTCCGCAGCGTCGTCGTCGTCCGCAGCGTCGTCGTCGTCCGACACGCTGTCGTCGTCGTCCGCGGCGTCATCGTCGTCCGCGGCGTCATCGTCGTCCGACACGCTGTCGTCGTCGTCTCCGACGCTGTCGTCGTCGTCGCCGCTCACCAGATCCGATCCGTCGCAGTCCTGGTCGATCCCGTCGTCCGCCACCTCGGGCGCGCCGGGGTAGGTGCTCGGGTCTGCGTCGTTGCAGTCCCCGCCGCACGACGTGACCCCGTCGAAGTCGGCGTCGAAGTCTTCGTCGATCAGCCCGTCGCAGTCGTCGTCCGTGCCGTTGCAGGTCTCCGTCCGGCCGGGGTAGACGCTCGCGTCCGCGTCGTCGCAGTCACCGCCGCACGAGGTGACGCCGTCACCGTCGGCGTCGAAGCCCTCGTCCACCTGACTGTCGCAGTCGTCGTCTGCGCCGTTGCACGTCTCGGTAGCGCCGGGGTAGACGCTGGAGTCGCTGTCGTCGCAGTCGCCCGCGCACCCGGAGACGCCGTCGTTGTCGGCGTCGAACCCCTCGTCGACGAACCCGTCGCAGTCGTCGTCCGCGCTGTTGCACGACTCGGTCGCTCCCGGGTAGACGGACGCATCCGCGTCGTCACAGTCCCCGCCGCAGGACGTGACCCCGTCCCCGTCCCCGTCGAAGCCCTCGTCCACCTGCGTGTCGCAGTCGTCGTCGATGCCGTTGCAGGACTCGGCCGCCTGGGGACCGATGCTCGCGTTGCTGTCGTTGCAGTCGCCGCCGCAGGACGTGGTGCCGTCCCCGTCGGCGTCGAAGCCCTCGTCCACCGTGCCGTCGCAGTCCTCGTCGGCCAGATCGCACGTCTCGACCGCGCCGGGGTAGATCCCGCCGTCGAAGTCGTCGCAGTCGCCGCCGCAGGTGGTGACCCCGTCCCCGTCGATGTCGAAGCCCTCGTCGATCAGGCTGTCGCAGTCCTCGTCGATGCCGTTGCAGGTCTCGGTCGCGCCAGGGTTCACCGCGCCGTTCGTGTCCTCGCAGTCACCCTCGCAGGTCGTCCAGGAGTCCCCGTCCTGGTCGTACCCCTCGTCGATGAGGCCATCGCAGTTGTCGTCGAACCCGTTGCAGGCCTCGAAGGAGCCGGGGTAGATGGTCGCGTCCCCATCGTCGCAGTCCACGTCCGCGCAGTACCCGTCGCTGTCCCCGTCCGTGCAGCTCGGCGGCTCGAAGCGGATGGCGAGCCCGGCGCTCACCGACGCCGTGTTGCAGCTGTACTGAAGCGAGGAGAACGAGCCCGCGGCGATCCCCACCGTGGCGCTCGCTCCGTTCGTGTACGTCGCGCTTCCGAGGTCCGTGTCGTAGTAGTGGAACTCGATCTCGTTGCTCGACTCGAAGAGCTTCACCTCGACGGAGAGGTCGCCCGTGTCGGCGTAGTTGTCGATGTTCCACCACTCGACGACGTAGTAGCGGTTGGGCGCGGTGCCGAAGACCGAGTGGTAGATGCCGGTGCTGTCCGGGTCGGCGGGGTTCAGGTCATCCCAGAAGGGCGCCACCAGATCCAGCGACGTGCTCGGCCCGCAAGAGTTCGAGAACGTCAGGTACTCCCCCGCCCCGAAGGCGAGCCCTCCGTTGCTGTTCACGGAGATGGTCGTGTAACTGAGCCCGTAGAACTCGAAGGAGAACGGCAGGTTGACGTTGATGTACCCGTCGTCGGGCAGCGTCGCGTCGAGGGTGGCCGCGAAGTCGTAGTCGTAGGCGGGGCCCCCCGCCGAGTTCGAGTCGATCCACGTGTACCCACCGGTGTCCGGTCCGCCGGTGGCGGCCAGGGCGAGGGCGGGGCACAGCAGGACTGTGAGGAGGAGTGGTCGACTCAAGGCGGACCACCCTAGATCGACACTCGGTAACGGCCAAGGTACAAGCCGGGCCTCCCCACCCCATCACGCGTCGCGATCGCCGACGCCTGCCGCGACTGGAGCTCTGGCCCATGTTCCACCTCGGCTTCGATCCCGAGACCCTCTCGGACGAGCACATCGAGATCCTGGAGCGCATGCGCGTCCAGGCGTCCACCGACATCCTCACCATGACGACGCTGGCGAACAGCGGACATCCCGGCGGCTCCATGAGCACCCTGCCGGCGCTGCTCACGCTGTACGCGAACTGCAAGGTCGACCCGGCGAACCCGCTCGATCCCCTGCGGGATCGCATCTTCGTCAGCCACGGGCACATCTCGCCCGGCACCTACAGCGCGCTGGCTGCGTTCGGGTTCTGCGACCGGGGCGAGGCGATCTCCGGCTTCCGCCGCTTCGGGTCCCACTTCTCCGGCCACGTGGAGATCAGCGTGCCCGGCGTCGAGTGGAACACCGGCAACCTCGGGCAGGGCTTGTCTGCGGGGGTCGGCGCGGCGCTCGGCGGGCGCCTGCACGGCGCGGATCCCAGCCAGGACCTGCGGGACCAGTCGCACGCCTCCGCGTACCGCGCGGTCGTCCTCATGGGCGACGGCGAGCAGCAGAAGGGCCAGATCAGCGAGGCCCGGCGCCTCGCGGTCAAGTACGGCTGCACGAACCTCATCGCCTACGTGGACGCGAACGATCTGCAGATCGGCGGAAAGTGCGATCACGTGATGCCGCAGGACATTGCTGCCGGCTGGGCGTCCGACGGCTGGGACGTGATCGAGTGCGACGGCCACGACTGGCAAGCGCTCTACGCCGCGTTCCGGCAGGCCTACCGCAACGAGGGCGACGCCCCCGTCGTGGTCATCGCCCGCACGATCATGGGCAAGGGCGTCGGGTTCATGGAGAACCTGGCGAAGTTCCATGGCTCCGCGGTCCCCCGGGACAAGCTGGACGAGGCGATCGCCGAGCTCGGCGGCGTCAACGAGATCGAGACGTACGCCGCCCAGCGCGCCGCCATGGAGCCGGGCACCCTCGGCCACCACTTCCCCGAGAACGCGCCGCCGCGCCTCGTCGTCGGTCCGCCCAAGGTCTACGACGCCGGCACCGTGACCGACTGCCGGTCCGCCTACGGCGCCGTGATGAAGGAGCTCGCCGAGGCGAACAACGCCGAGACGGTCAAGGTCGTGGCCTTCTCCGCGGACCTCGAGGGCTCGGTGAAGCTCAACGCATTCCACGCCGCCGCGCCCGCGGGCTTCATCGAGGGCGGGATCCAGGAGCACAACAGCGCGACCGCGTCCGGCCGGCTGAGCAAGGAGGGCTTCGCCACCTTCTTCAGCACCTTCGGGATCTTCGGCGTCACCGAGACGTTCAACCAGCAGCGGCTCAACGGCTTCAACCGGAGCAACCTCAAGCTCGTCTGCACCCACTGCGGCACGGACGTGGGCGAGGACGGCCCCACCCACCAGGTCATCGACTACGTGGGCCTGCTGCGCAGCACCTTCGACTGGAACGTGTTCGTGCCGGCGGACGCCAACCAGTGCGACCGGATCATCCGGGTGATCGCAGACCGGCCGGGCAACGACTTCGTCGGCATGGGGCGGAGCAAGCTCCAGGTCATCGAGGACGCCGACGGGGGCGCGTTCTACGACGGCTCCGTGGGCTTCGAGCCCGGTCGCGCCGACGTACTTCGGGACGGCGACGACGGCGCCATCCTCGTGTGTGGCCCCATCGTGGTCCACGCCGTGGCGGCCCACGATCTGCTGCTCGCGGAGACGGGCAAGCGCGTCCGGGTCGTGAACATGGCGTCCCTGCGCCCCTACGACGCAGACGCCATCGCGGCCGCGGCGGCCACCGGCTTCGTGCTCACGGCGGAGGACCACCACCCGGACACGGGCCTCGGCGGGCTCGTGGCCATGGAGCTCGCCGACCAGGGCATCGCCACGAAGCTCGTCCGCGCTGGCGTGAACGAGTGGCCCATGAGCGGCAAGCCGAAGGACATCTTCGCGGCGTTCGGCCTCGACGGTCGCGGCCTCGCCGATCGGGTGAAGGCAGCGCTGGGTCTCTGAGCAGCCGGCGCGCTCGCGGCCGCGTTTCGGGCCGTCCCGAACACCGACCATCGCCCGATCGCGTTGCTACATTCGGGCTTCACGGCCTTCGGAGTCCCAGTGCGCACCTCTCCCCTCCTCGCCCTCCTCTTTGCGTTGTCCCTTCCTTCCTGCGTGGTCCTCGAGGACCCGGACTGGATTGGCGACGACGACGACTCGGTGGCGGGGGACGATGACGACGACGATGTCGTCGAGCCGTGCACCGATCCCTCCGACCCGGAGAACTGGATCGTCGACCCGCCGGACGAGTGGGTCGTCGCCGCATCGTTCATCACCCCCGACGGGGAGCCCGTCCGGGACCTGATGATCACCCTGTGCGGGGGCGCCTGTTACAACGAGCCCACCAACTGCGACGGCGTCGTCTACTTCCCGTTCGCGGAGACCGACCAGTACGTCATCGAGCCCCTGTTCGCGATCGACCTCGACTTCGCCACGTGGTCCCGCTCCTTCGACTTCCTCGGCTTCGACGCGGCCGGCCCGCAGGTCGACGTCAGCGACACCCCCTTCACCATCCCTGCGGTGGAGGAGATCGAGACCGTCGGGTCGGGTCCCCAGGAGCGCATCTTCTCCAGCGGCCTCGAGGTGCGCTTCGACGGGGACGCCCTCGACCTGCCCTTCGGCCCCGAGGAGCCCACCCTCGGCGCCGTCGAGATCCCGGCGGCGCGCTTCCCCACCGGCGGCCTGCGCGGCTGGACTCCCCTCCGCGTCTGGGCCCTCGCCGTGTGGGACGCGGAGATCGAGGAGCCCGAGGGCTTCCAGGTCGTCGCGCCGCTGAACGAGGCCGTGCCCGAGGGCGCCGAGGTCACCTTCCTCGTCGCCCACTACGACTACGGCATCGTCGAGGGCACCTTCGAGGAGCTCCCCGCCGAGCTGGCCGCCGATCGCATGAGCATCTCGACGCCGGCCAATCAGGGCATCGACCGCGCCACGATGTGGATCGCCGCGATGCGCACCCCGACCGAGTGAGCGACGACGCGCTCGACCCGAGCGACGACGACGGGGGCGGGCTCCAGCTCGCCGGAGAGCTCTACGCGAAGGAGGGGTCCCCCTGCGCGACCTGCTCCTGCTCGTTCATGACCCTGGCGGCGGGCGCGGGGACGAGCCCCGGCTTCTCCATGGGCACCGGGCTGACGCTGCGGGTCTGCCGCATCGGCCGCGAGCCGCTCATCGCCGAGGACGGGGCCACCGAGTCCCTCTGGTGCGATGACTACACCGGCTTCTCCGACCTCGTCCCGCTGCCCGCGGACGACCTCGAGACGATGCTCGCCGAGTGCAGCCGCGGCTTCGTGGGTGACCTCGCCCAGGGGGTGCGGCCGATGCCCCGGGAGATCGCGGACCTGCGCTGGTACGACCGGGGCTTCCGGGAGGGCTGGCTGCCGCCGCACCGCATCGAGGCGGAGCGCACGAAGGCCGCCTCGCGCCTCACCGGTCCCTGGGAGCAGTTCCAGGTGGTCGGAGTGACGCCCGCCTTCGGGGACGGTCACGCCCCCGCGGTGGGCGAGGCGGTCCTCCAGGCGAAGGACCGCTCCACCTACCTGCTCCCGGACGACATCACCGCCGAGCAGGTCTCCGGGGTCGCCCACCCCCACACCTGGTGGGTGAACCAGGTCAGCGCCGGCGCGGCGATCCCCCTGGAGCGCCCCATCCAGGCGCACCGAGGCGGGGTCCTGCTCGTGCGGCGTGGCGGTCAGACCGTCCTGCGCGAGCACGCGTATCGGTACTGCACCCACCCCACCGCCGAGGGCGAGCTCGACAGCATCGCCGCGGACTCCCTCCGCCAGGCCCGCGCCGCTCTGCAGCGAGGGGACGCCGTGGTCGCCGGGCTCTGCGTGCGCCGGGGGCTGACCGCCCGCCCGGATCACGGGGCACTCCGGGCCCTGTCCGCCGAGCTCTGAGGACTCGGTGAGGGCCGAGGCGCGCGGGGCGGTCGGGCTGCTGGTCCTGATCCTGCTCGCCTTCGTCGCCCACCGCGTCGGCGTCATCTACAGCGCGGGCGACTTCCTGTTCGAGCTGGAGCCGTCCGAGGGCAAGCACACCCAGATCGCCTGGGATCTGCGGACAGGCCGGTTCGGCACGCCTGGCCACGGGCTGCGCGAGTACATCGCGAACTCCGGCTCGGTGCATCACGGCAGCTACTTCACCTGCGCCCTCGCCTACGTCGTCGTGTCGGCCCTGACGGGGTTCGGGATGGTCGGGGTACGCCTGACGCCGCTGCTCTTCTGGGTCCTGGGGTTCAGCCTGCTGACGTGGGGGATGCTGCGGCGGTTCGGGGGACCGGCGGCGGTGCTCACGGCCCTGGGGCTCGTCCTCGTGCCGAGCCAGATCATGGAGATCCAGGTGACCCTCCTCGGCTCCCACAGCGAGACCGTGCTGCCGCTGGCGGCGGTGGTTGCGGTGGGGGGAGCGTGGCTCGCGCGGTCCGACGACGGGGCGCCGCCGTGGCTGACGGCGCTCCTCGGTGCGTCCCTGGGGTACGCGGTCGCCTTCTCCTACCTGCTGCTCCCCATCGCCGGGCTCGTCGTCCTTATCACCCTGCTGCCGCCCCGCCCGCCACTGCCGGTCCGGACGTGGGCCGCGGGAGTCGGGGGCGTGCTCGTGGGGATGTGGCCCCTGTGGCTGATCGTGGTCCTCGATCCCGGCGCCCTGCTCGGATACTCGGTGACCGAGGACCCGTCCACGACCGTGACCGCCCTCGCCGGCGGCGGGGGCTCGGCGCTCTCGGAGATCCTGGTGACGCTCCAGCAGAACCTGCCCGCGGGCGCCTACGACTACTGGACCCAGCAGGCGACGCTGCCCGCGCTCTGGCGCGACCAGCACTTCGAGACTTGGTCGTGGCGGTGGATGGTCCTCGCCCCGCTGCTCCTGGTGCCTCTGACAGTGACGGAGCCCGACCCCACCCGGCGCAAGCTGGCGACCCTCCTCGTCGTGTCCCCCGCCGTCCTGTACCTCTTCCTGGGGTTCGCGACGCCCTGGAAGCCCCACATCCCCGTCCGCTACATGATCCCGATGCTCGTCCTCGCGGCGTGCGGGCCGGGGGTGGCCGTGAGCGTGGGGCTCGGGCGCAACACGCGCCTCGGGACGGCGGCCGCCGCCGTCTTCGCGCTGATGGCGGTCTGGATGTGGGGACCCCGCGCCTGGGAAGGCGCCCAGGCCATCCGCACCGACCGCTGGGCCGCGAACGCCGAGCACCGCTTCCTCGCCTACTACAACCTCGGGGTGGGGACCGTGTGGGCCGAGGACGTGCGGGCGGTGAACGATCTCATCGACGTGCGCTCGGCCTCGGGGGATCCGCGGTCCTTCGACGGGGTGCAGGCGGCGCTGTGGGGCGGGGGCGCGACGAACGGGCTCGGCCGCGGGGACTGGGACCCGCCGGAGCCGATGGACTGGCCGGCGCTGGGCTCGGGGATCAAGGAGTGGCGGGAGCGCCAGTCCTTCCTCGCGCCCGAGGACAAGGACGACCCAGGGCAGGTCGCGGAGAACATCGGCTGGGGGCTGGGGATCCGCACGCGCTGGAACCCGGCGCGGGTGGCGGCGATCCTCGACGAAGCGGGCGCCGACTGGCCCGCCGAGCTCGACCACGCCGCCGTGTGGCGGGGCTTCGGGTTGGGGTGGGGCCGCAGCGCTCCCCGCCGTCCCGCCAGCGCGGGCACGCTGCCCCTGAGCATCCCCGCCGAGGCCCGCCCCCACGTGGTGTCCGGCATGGAGGCGGGACGAGCCCTGGGCGCGGTGCCCGAGGCCTCCTGGCCCCCGGTGTTCCCCACCGTCCGGGGCACCGCCACCTGAGCGTCCCTGACCGGTTCGGTCCACGCCCGGGGAGCGCCGCCCGGAGACCCCGGGGCTACAGTGCCCGCCCTGCGGAGGACACGATGAGCAGCATGCGGATCACGAAGGTCTACACGAAGACGGGGGACAAGGGCCTGACGCGGCTGGTGGGCGGGCAGAAGATCCGCAAGGACGACGCCCGCATCGAGTCCTACGGCACCGTCGACGAGCTGAACACCGTGGTGGGCCTCGCCCGGATGGAGCTCGCGCGTTCCACCGCCGACCAGGACGCCCGCGACTGGCTCGACGGCCGCCTCGAGGAGATCCAGAACGACCTGTTCAACCTGGGAAGCGACCTCGCCACGAAGCTCGACGACCGCTGGGAAGGCATGCGCGTGGTCCAGGAGGGCGACACGAAGCGCCTTGAGGGGGAGATCGACCACATGAACGAGGTCCTCCCGTCGCTGAAGGACTTCATCCTGCCGGGCGGCGGGCCGGTGTCGGCGTTCCTGCACCAGGGCCGCACCGTGTGCCGCCGCGCGGAGCGACGGGCCATCACCCTGGCCGAGCAGGAGCCCGTCGACCCGGAGTGCGTGAAGTTCCTGAACCGCCTGTCGGACTGGCTCTTCGTCGCGAGCCGGTGGGTCGCCAAGGTCATGGCCGAGCCCGAATTCCTCTGGGACCGCAGCCGCTGAGGCGGCCGATCTCCGCTAGCTCTTCGGCACCCAGACCCCGTCCGCCTTCGTCTTCTCGAGCCAGGCGGCGAACAGCTCGTCGGTCTGGTCCCGCCGGTCGAACCGGGTGCCGGCGAGGTGCTCGTCGGCGAAGGCCTCCAGCTCGGGCTGACCGGTGACGCTGTCCGTGGGGCCCCGGAAGAGCGAGCCGTAGTTGCACTCCGGCGCGTAGATCTCCTCCTCGTCGGCCTCGATGACCGGCATGGTCGCGGGGGCCATGGGCTCGCGGGCCGCGATCCGGTCCAGATCGAACACCCCCCACATGTCATCCGCCGCGGCGTCGCGGGCGGTGAGCGGATCGAGCCCGAAGCGCCGCTCGAGGAAGGCCAGGATCGAGGCGTGGTCGTAGACGGTGGAGTCCACGTGGGCCTCCTTCGTCCACGGGCCGCATACCACGGTCGGCACCCGGAAGCCGAGCTGCTCGAAGCCCTCCCCCTCCCGGTCGTCCGCGGCGGTCGGCGGGGGCACGTGGTCGAAGAAGCCGCCGTGCTCGTCGTAGGTGACGATGAACAGGCACCGCTCCCAGTGGGGGCTGTTCGCGAGCGCCTGGTACACGCTCGAGATGAGGATCTGCCCGGCGACCGGGTGGGTCGGCGGGTGGTCGTCCGCGCGGCCGTAGGCGGGCTCCAGGATCGTGACCTGGGGCAGGAACCCGAGGGCGCAGTCCTCGTAGAAGGTCTCGAACTCCTTGATGTTCTCCCCCGGGAGCACGTCGCGGAGGAGGAACATGAAGGGGACGTTGTTGAAGTAGTTGCCCCAGGACACCCCAGCCTGCTCGAGCGCCGGGTAGATGGACGGGAACGGCTCCTCGGAGAAGTCGTTGCCGTGCTCGCCGCCGTTCTCGGCGCAGTGGCTGTAGAAGCGGTTCGGCCAGGTGCTGGCCATCTGGGAGCAGAACCAGCGGTCACAGAGCACGTGCTTGTCCGCCATGGCGTACAGGGGGCCGAGCTTGTTGCGGCCGAAGTAGCCCATGACCCGGTGGGCCTCCTCGGGGCCGTACTTGTCCGCCTGGACCTGCACGAAGCCGGAGCAGTCCTGGTCCTCGCCGAACTGGTCGCGGCCGGTGCCCCAGCCGTGGGGCGGGTCGTCCTGGAGGCAGTCCACCTCCGCGGGGAACGGCGCGATCCACGTCCCGTCCGGGTGGTAGTTGCCCATCTCCGCGGTGAGGCCGTCGATGTCCGTGCGGCCCTCTTCGAGCGTGTAGGCCCCGAAGTAGTGGTCGAAGGAGCGGTTCTCCATCATCAGGATGACGACGGTGTCGATGACGTCGGCGGGGTCGCGCGACTGCTCCTCGGTCTGCGGCTCCGTGGCGTCGTCGTCATCGGCGCCCGGCGCGGCGCACCCGGGCATGAGCGGGGTGAGGCCCGCGGCGCCGAGACCCTTGAGGACGGCGCGACGCCCGACGCGGGGCAGGGGCGGCAGCTTGCGGCGGTTCGAGTCGTCGGCCATCGGGGTCTCCGTGGTGGGCGGCGGGCTCGCCGCGGTCTCAGAACGTGAAGGTGAGGGCTCCGCGGATGCCGAGCCCGACCTCGGGCGCCTCGCCCAGGATCTGACTCGCGAAGCTCTGGGGGGCCAGCTCGGGGCCAGCGGCGACGGTGGGCATCACGAACAGGCGGTGCTTGTTCATCAGCGCGCTCTTGTACTCGAGCGACCACAGGATCGCGGTCGCGCCGGTGGCGCTCGTCACGCCGAGGAAGGCCAGCGCCGTGACCGCGTCGCCCGCGTCGTAGTTGGTCCCCACCACGCCGTTCACGCCGGCGCGGTCGCGCCCCGCCCAGACCGCCATCGTGAGGATCGTGGCGCCGCCGAAGAACGCCGTGGAGACGAGCGCGGTGTCCCGGCGGACCCGCAGCTCCTCGGTGTGCCAGCGGTTGAGCAGCTTGAGGCGCGCCATGTGCGACGGCGCGGGACCGTTCTTCGCGTACCAGGTCAGGAAGCGGGGAGCGAGGATCATGGCCGGCAGACCCGCGACGACGATCCCGATGCCCACAGGCACGCCCACGGACGCAATGAGAGGGACCACCTTGTCGTCGCCGTTGGCGAGGAGCGCCACGCCGGAGATGAGCAGGGTCCCGCCGACGACGCCGAGGCCGCCCCCCACGAAGGTGCGGGCTTCGCGGCGCAGGGCGAAGCCGTAGGCCGCGGCGGTGTCCGAGCGGTCCATCGCCCTGATCTTCTTGCGGAGCCGCACCGCCTCGATGCGCACCTCCTGGGGCGTCATCTCGTCGTAAGGCGTCTCTTCGGTGGTCTCCTCGTCGGAGTCCTCGTCTCCCGACTCCTCGGCGGGGAGCGGGGCGGCGTCCGCCAGCGCGAGGGACGGCAGGAGCAGGAGAGCGAACGCGAGCAGCAGCAGACAGCGATGAACCATGAACACTCCCGTCTCGGGCTCGCGCGTGCGATGCCCGACGGCGCCGCCCTCGTTTAGCACACGGGCGCCGTGCGGGCACGGGCGCAGCGGGTCTCCGGGCGGCGGACCAGGGGCCTGTGGCTGCTAACGTCCGCCGCCGATGGCCCTCGCCCGCACCCAGGACCTCGTCCTCCGCTACCCCGACGGCACCCAGGCCCTGTCCGGGGTGGACACCACGTTCGGCGCCGGCGAGTTCGTGGCGGTGCTCGGGCCCTCCGGGGCGGGCAAGTCGACGCTGCTTCGCTGCCTGTCGGGCGCGTTGAGCCCCACCGAGGGGGCCGTCTGGTTCGGCGACGAACGCGTGGACCAGCTCCGGGGCGAGGCGCGGCGCCAACACCGGGCGCGGGTGGCGATGATCTTCCAGCAGTTCCATCTCGTGCCGCGACTCTCCGTCCTCACCAACGTGCTCGCCGGCTCCCTGGGGCGCGACCGCTCGCCGCGCACCTGGCTCCGCCGCTTCCCCCGTGAGGCCCAGGACGAGGCCCGAGCACACCTGGCACGGGTCGGCCTCGCGGACCTCGCCGAGCGGCGGGCAGACCAGCTCTCCGGCGGGCAGAAGCAGCGCGTCGCCATCGCCCGCGCCCTCTGCCAGCGGCCAGCGATGCTCCTCGCCGACGAGCCCATCGCGGCCCTGGACCCCCGCAGCGCCACCCAGGTGATGGAGCTCATCGCGAACCTGCACCGGGACGACGGCCTCACCGTGGTGGCGAACCTGCACCACGTGGACGTGGCTACCACCTACGCCCAGCGCATCGTCGGCGTGCGCGACGGCCGCGTCGTGTTCGACGGCCCCCCTTCGGACCTCGACGACGACGCCCTCGAGCGCATCTACCCCACGCCCCCTCCCCTGCTGGAGTCCGCATGACCCTGCTGCGTGTCGCCGTCGCCGCTGTCCTTCTCTTCGCCCTCGGCTGCGGCGGCTCCTCGGACTCCTCCGGTGGAGGCGCCGCCGAAGCCAGCCCCCTGGTGTTCGGGCTGCTCCCCACCGAGTCGTCGACCGACGCCGAGCGGCGCTGGCAGCCGCTCATGGACCACCTCGCCGAGGTGACCGGGCGCCCCGTGAAGCCGCTCAAGGTCGTGGACTACGCTGCCCTCGTCGAGGCGCTGCGCTTCGGCAAGGCGGATCTCGCCTACCTGGGGCCGAAGGCCTACGTGATGGCCCGGGAGCGGGCCGGCGTCGAACCCCTCGCCCAGGAGGTGCCTCTGTCCGGGGAGCCCAACTACCGGGGGCTCATCGTCACGAAGGGGGACTCCCCGGCGAAGTCGGTCGACGACCTGAGCGGGCAGACCTTCGCCTTCGTGGACCCGAACTCCACCTCCGGCTTCCTCGTCCCCCTCGTGCACTTCGTGGAGGAGCGGGGGGTCGAGCCCGAGGCGTTCTTCGGGGAGGTGCGCTACGCGGGCTCCCACCAGGCCGTGCTGCTCCAGGTCCGGCTCGGCCACGTGGCCGCCGGCGCCACGAACGACCTCGACCTGGCCCGCGCCATCGAGGGCGGCGACGTGAACGAGGGCGAGATCCGCACGCTGTGGACGTCGGAGCCCATCCCAGGCAGCCCGATCGTCGCCCGCAAGGACCTGGGCCCCGAGCTCGTCACCACCGTGAAGACCGCGCTGGTGGACTACGCCGACCCCGAGGGCCTCGGCCGCATGCAGAGCAAGGGCTTCGTCGCCGTGACCGACGCCTCGTACGAGCCCATCCGGCGCCTGGAGCGGGTGCGGGACTCCCGCGGGAGCAAGTAGCCAGCCCATGGACCGACGCCGCACCCTCGCCGGCCTCGGCTGGCTCGGCTTCTTCGTCGTGATGGCCTGGGCGGCGGCGCGCAGCGAGCTCGCGTTCGGCGACCTCGTGGCGGGCAGCGCGAACATCCGCGAGTACCTCTTCGGCAGCGCCGAGCACCCGGACGCCGGCTACTTCCCCCCGGACTTCGACCGTTGGCGCGTCTACCTCGACGGCACGCTCGACACCCTCGCCATCGCCTTGTGGGGGACGGCGCTGTCCCTGCTCGGGGCCCTGCCCCTGGGCGTGCTCGGCGCACGCAACGGCGCGAAGCTGTTCGGCGGACCGAAGTGGCTCGACGGAACCCTCTACCACGCTGCGCGGCGCACGATGGACGCGCTGCGGGCGGTCAACGAGCTCGTGTTCGCCTTGATCTTCGTCGTCGCGGTGGGCGGAGGACCCTTCGCGGGCGTGCTCGCGCTGGCGGTCCACACCGCGGGCGTGCTCGGCAAGCTGCTCAGCGAGGCCATCGAGGCCATCGACGCGGGCCAGGTCGAGGCCATCGAGGCGACGGGGGCGAGCCGCATGCAGGTGGTCACCTTCGCCGTGGCCCCCCAGGTGGCGCCGCTCTTCGTGAGCTACCTGCTGCTGCGCTTCGAGACGAACGTGCGCGCGGCCACCGTCGTGGGGATGACGGGCGCGGGGGGCATCGGCCACGAGCTGTGGACGGCCATCCGCTCGTTCAAGAACCAGGAGGCGTGCGCGATCCTGCTGGTGATCATCCTGCTGGTCGTCGCGATCGACCGGGCCAGCGCGAGCCTGCGGGCGCGGGTGATCTGACGGGGCCGAGGGCGCCGGGCGCTCTCGTGCTGAGCTACCGGCGGCGCCGCAGCCCGACCAGCCCCGCCGCGAGGCCCCACACCACCAGCCAGAGCGTCGGGCTGTCCGGGCTGCCCTGGGAGCAACCGCAGTCGGGCGTGGTGTCCCCAGGGACGATGGCGCTGTCGTCGTCGTCACCGATGGACGCGCTGTCGTCATCGTCGCCGACCACGTCGTCGTCGTTGGCCGCGTCGTCGTCGTTGGCCGCGTCGTCGTCGTTGGCCGCGTCGTCGTCGTCCGCAGCGTCGTCGTCGTCCGCCGCGTCGTCGTCGTCCGCAGCGTCGTCGTCGTCCGCAGCGTCGTCGTCGTTGGCCGCGTCGTCGTCGTTGGCCGCGTCGTCGTCGTCCGCAGCGTCGTCGTCGTTGGCCGCGTCGTCATCGTTGGCCGCGTCGTCGTCGTCCGCAGCGTCGTCGTCGTCCGCAGCGTCGTCGTCGTTGGCCGCGTCGTCGTCATCTGCTGCGTCGTCGTCGTCGCCCGCCGAGTCGTCGTCGTCGCCGGCGCTGTCGTCGTCGTCCCCGGGGGTGTCGATGCAGTCGGGGAGCCCGTCGCCGTCCGTGTCGGCGTAGCCGTCGACGAGGTCCCCGTCGCAGTCGCTGTCCTCGAAGTCGCAGAACTCCGGCGCGCCGGGGTAGATGCTGGCGTCCAGCGGCGCGCAGTCCGCGGTGTTGTCGGCGCCGTCCCCGTCCCAGTCCGTGTCGATGCAGTCGGGCGTTCCGTCGCCGTCGAAGTCGGCGAACCCGTCCACCAGGTCTCCGTCGCAGTCGCTGTCCACCGCGTCGCAGGCCTCGGGCGCGCCGTCGTAGATCGTCGTGTCGGTGTCGTTGCAGTCGCCGGTGCACTCCGCGAACCCATCGCCGTCGTCGTCGACCTCCACCGGCGGCGTGAAGCCGTCGCAGTCCGTGTCCACCCCGTCGCACGCCTCGGCCGCCCCCGGGAACACCGAGGCGTCTCCGTCGTCGCAGTCGCCGAGGCAGACGGTGACCCCGTCCCCGTCGAGGTCGAAGCCATCGTCCGCCGCTCCGTCGCAGTCGTTGTCGACCCCGTCGCAGATCTCGGTCGCGCCGGGGTTGATCGCCACGTCTCCGTCGTCGCAGTCGCCGTCGCAGACCCGGTAGCCGTCCCCGTCGAGGTCGAGCTCGTCGGAGAACAGGATCCCGTCGCAGTCGTTGTCGAGCCCGTCGCAGAGCTCCGGCGCCCCGGTGTACGTGGCGGGGTCCGTGTCGTCGCAGTCGCCCGCGCAGCCCTGCTGCCCGTCGCCGTCGCCGTCCGCCTCGCTCACCGGCACCACGCCGTCGCAGTTGTCGTCGAGTCCGTTGCACACCTCGGGCACGCCCGGAGCGACCGTGCCGTCCGTGTCGTCGCAGTCGCCCGCGCAGATGGAGACCCCGTCTCCGTCGCCGTCGATCTCGTCCGCCGGCACGACCCCGTCGCAGTCGTTGTCGGCCCCATCACAGATCTCCGTGGCGCCGGGAAGCGTCGTGGGATCGAGGTCGTCGCAGTCGCCGCCGCAGGTGGGCAGACCGTCGTTGTCGAAGTCCGTCTCGTCCGCGGGGATCACCCCGTCGCAGTCCGAGTCGATGCCGTCGCAGGCCTCGACCGCCATCGGGAAGACGCCCGCGTCCGTGTCGTCGCAGTCCCCGTCGCAGCCCCGGAAGCCGTCGCCGTCCCCGTCCAGCTCGGTGCTGATGATGACTCCGTTGCAGTCGTTGTCGAGGCCGTCGCAGGCCTCGAACGCACCGGGGAAGGTGGTCGCGCTCGTGTCGTCGCAGTCGCCCTGACAGGGCAGGAAGGTGTCTCCGTCGCCGTCGATCTCGTCCGCGCTGATGCCACCGCAGCCGTTATCGAGCCCGTCGCACAGCTCGGCGGCCCCCGGGGCGATGCTGGCGTCGGTGTCGTCGCAGTCGCCGGCGCACTCGGCGAACCCGTCGTTGTCGTCGTCGATCTCGGTCGCGGGGACGACGCCGTCGCAGTCGTTGTCGAGCCCGTCGCACAGCTCGGGGAACCCGGGACCGACGTTCGCGTCGCCGTCGTCGCAGTCGCCATCGCACTCGGTCACGCCGTCGCCGTCGTCGTCCAGCAGGTCCCCGTCCGCGGTGGCCAGCGTGATCACGTGGTTCGTCAGCCCGGGCATGTCCGTGTCGCACCAGGAGAGATCACGAATGACCCCGCCCCCCATGTTCACGGTGACGTCGAGGTCCCCGACGGTCGCGGGGTCGTAGGACACGATGAGCCGCGCCTCGTCCGCGGCGGTGGCGATGTACGAGCGGAAGCCCGCCTGGTTGCCCGAGACCCACGCCCAGTCCTGCGTGCTGAGCTCGAACCACGTGTTGTTCGTCGACACGGCGAGGCTGCCGCCGGTGACGGAGAAGGTGGAGTCGAGGGCGCGGTTGTCCGACGTCTGGGTGCCGAAGTCGATGACCCAGCCGTGGATCGTCACGCCCGCCGGCACCGTCAGGGTCGCGTTGGCGACCACGTTGCTGCTGTTGGGGCCCATCCAGTTGCGGACGAGCAGCGAGTGGACGTTCGTCAGCGGGGTGCCGGCGACGCTCGTGCCGAGCAGGGTGTCCTGCCAGAAGGGGATCCCCGTGAAGTCGTGGGAAGCGACGAACTTCTCGCTGACGATGATCAGGTTGCCGTCGATGGAGTTGTCCGGCGCCTCCTCGAGGATGGGGCTCGGGTCGCACTGGTACGGCGTGGCGCCGGGCTCGTCGGCGACGCCGTCGCAGTCCTCGTCGTCGCCGTCGCAGACCTCCGTGGCCCCGGGGAACGCGGAGCCGTCGGCGTCGTCGCACTCCAGGGAGGCCGGGAACTGGTCGCCGTCGGCGTCCTGAGCGAAGGCCAGTCCAGGGGACAGGAGGAGGAAGAGGGGAAGGAACCGATGCATCGCAGACTCCGGCGCGGCGTGTCTCCACTGACCCGCATGTACACGGAAGCGGCTGCGCCCGGCGCGGTCAAGGGTCCTGGGCCGCTCCCGTGTCGTCGTAACGATCCTGTTCCTCGTCGTCCGGACGGATTTCGGCGAGGAGCCCCTCGATCCGGGCGCGCTCCACGTCTGCGGCGTGGGCGGCTTGCCCCTTGCCCGCCGCGCGCTCCATCTCGCCCAGGAGCCCGTAGGCCTCGGCGACCGCGTCGAGGTCTCCGACCTGTCCCGCGAGACGGATCGCCTCGTGGAGCCAGTCACGGGCCGTGTCCAGGTCGTTGGCCACGATGGCCAGGGCGCCGAGGGACGTTGCGGCCTCGCCAGCGCCACCGAGCTCGTCGGCGGCGAGGAACTCCCGATGGGCCTGAGCGAGCAGCCGCCCCGCCTCGACCCCTTCGGCCCGCTCCAGGTGGATCTCGGCCATGGCGAGCCAGCACGACGCCCGGAGCGTCGAGGCGTCGGGAGCGACCGCGGCGGCGACCCCCAGGTGAAGGAACGCCTCGTCGTCCCGCTCCTCGAGGAGCAGGGCCTCGGCGACCGCGAACAGGACGAGGGCCTGCGCCTCGCCGTCCAGACGGTCGGCGGCGAGCGCCCCGAAGGCGGTCACGTCCTCGAGCCGGTCGGCGAGGTGCATCGCTTCGATGACTCGGGGGGCGGCGTCCGCGAGGAGCTCCGCGTCCCCCACGGTCAAGACCAGCTCGCCCAGCTCGGCGAGGGCCTCCGGCGGCAGCTCGTCCTGGGCGTCGGCGGCGAGGAGCGCGTCCGCGAGGCGGCGGGGCTCTTCGAGGGCGGCCACGTCTTCCGCGAAGGCGACGACGGCCGGGTGGACCCCGATGCCAGGCTGGTCGTGGGCCCGCTGCCAGAGTCCCCAGGCGAGCAGGTCGTCGACGCGAGAGGGCGCCACCCCGAGCCGCCCCGCGAGGCGCAGGAGCGCGGGACGCGGGATGGGCTGGCGGACGATGGCCGGGACCGCGAGCAGCGCCCCCTCCGCGGCGGACAGCGTCCCCGCCAGCATCCGCGGCGCCCAGTAGGCGAGGACGAACCCACCACCGGCCGCCCGCTCGTCCAGCAGCCGCCCACACGCCGCCCCGTCGCGCTCAGCGAGCACCTCGAGGAACCGACGAATGTCCGGCGACACCTCGGCCGAGCCTAGGCGCGCGATGCGGGCGGTGAGGCTCACGCCCCTACTAGGGGTTGCAGTTGAGCATGGCGGTGTACGGCCCGCTGGCGCCGTTGAAGCCGTCGACCAGCAGGTAGTACGTGTGGCCCGCGACGGCCTCGAACTCGGCGGTGTTGAAGCCGCGCTCGAGGCACTGCGTGTTCAGGCAGACGCCGTTGTCGCCGTCGAGAACGAACACGTCGTGGTTGAGCACCGTCGGCTGGGCGTTGATGAGGCCCCACTCGACCGTGCCGGACACGTTCGCCGTCCACTGGTAGGCGATCTCCGGGCCGCTGTAGTTGCCGACGCTGCACGGGTAGCCACCGATCTCGTTCGTCGCGCCGCTCGTGCTGAGTGACGTGTCGCCCGACACCGGGACGCCGCAGGACAGGGTCTGCACCGAGGTGCACTCGGACGCGCAGAGCGGGCTCTGCTCGCACTCGGTGTCGTCGCAGTCGATGTCGCCGTCGCCGTCGTCGTCGATGCCGTTGTCGCAGTTCTCGCCGCCGACCGGGTTGCAGGCCACGGTGACGTCGTACGCCCCGCTGCTGCCCTGGTAGCCGTCCACCACGACCCAGTAGTCCGCGCCGGGCTCCGACTCGAACTGGGTGATGACCGCGCCGAAGTCGATGCAGGCGTCGTTCGCGCAGGGGATGCCCTGGTCGCTCAGGACGAAGAGGTCCAGGTCCACCTGCCCGAAGTTGTAGTTCAGGGAGATGGTGACCTCGTTGGCCTGGTCGATGGGGCCCTGGAAGTAGTAGCCCACCTCCGGGCCGCTCTCGTCCCAGGTGCTGCACGAGTAGCTGTCGATCGCGTCGCTCGCGAAGAAGTTCTCGGTGCTGTAGCTGTGCGTGTTGCCGCAGCTCAGGACGAACTGCTCCTCGCACACCTGGATGCAGTCCAGCGACTCGGCGCAGGACTCGTCGTCGCAGTCCACGAGCCCGTCGAAGTCGTCGTCCATGCCGTTGTCGCAGATCTCGTCGGTGGACGGGCAGGACAGCTCGATGTCGTAGCTGCTCTCGGCGCCGTTGTAGCCGTCGACCACGATGTAGTAGGTCTCGCCGGCCACGGCATCGATGACCACGCAGTTGTTGCCGTAGTCGATGCAGTTGTTGCCGTCGCAGCCGCTCCCCGGCTCCTGGATGGCGAACAGGTCGAGGTCCTCGCTGAAGTTCTCGATGCAGGCGATGACCTCCTCGGTCACCTCCGGCCGGAACGCGTAGGTGTACTCGGGCCCGGACTCGTCCCAGGTGCTGCACGAGTACTGGTCAATGTTGTCCGTGCCGCTGATCGAGTAGTTGAACCAGCTGTCCGTGTCGCCGCAGGAGAGCTCGTAGGCGTCCACGCAGGTGCCGCCCACGCCCGGCGTCGTGCCGGTGCAGTCGTCGTCGGTGGCGCAGTCCGCGTCGTCGCAGTCCACGTCGCCGTCGCCGTCGTCGTCCACGCCGTTGTCGCAGACCTCGCCGCAGGCGATGTCCTCACCGGCGCACTCGTCGTCGTCGCAGTCCACGTCGCCGTCGCCGTCGCCGTCGACGCCGTCGGTGCAGTCGCCCTCCGGGATGCAGGAGGGGTCCGACGCGCAGTCCGCGTCGCCGCAGTCCAGGTCGCCGTCGCCGTCGTCGTCCACGCCGTTGTCGCAGACCTCGGCGATGCAGCCGACCTGGCCGGTGCAGTCCCCGTCGTCGCAGTCCACCGCGCCGTCGCCGTCGTTGTCGACGTTGTCGGAGCAGTCCTCGGCGCAGGCGGGCAGGCTCGCGCAGTCGCTGTCGGCGCAGTCCACGGCGCCGTCGCCGTCGTTGTCGAGGTTGTCGTCGCAGACCTCGGTCGACGCGGTGCAGGCGGGGTCGGAGTCGCAGTCGGCGTCGCCGCAGTCGATGTCCCCGTCGCCGTCGTCGTCGATGTCGTTCGTGCACTCCTCGCCGATGCAGTCGCCGAACCACACGCAGTCGTCGTCGTCGCAGTCCACGAGGCCGTCGCCGTCGTTGTCGGTGCCGTCGTCACAGACCTCGGTGGAGCAGGAGCTCCAGCCGATGCAGTCCTCGTCGTCGCAGTCCACGTCGCCGTCGCCGTCGTCGTCGACGCCGTTCCAGCAGGTCTCGGGACCGCAGTTGATGTCGTCGACGCACTCGGAGTCGTCGCAGTCTGCGTCGCCGTCGCCGTCGTCGTCGGTGCCGTTCCAGCAGATCTCGGCGATGCAGATGGGGTCGGACACGCACGAGGCCTCGGCGCAGTCGATCTGGCCGTTGCCGTTGTCGTCGATGTTGTTGTCGCAGATTTCGCCGGCGCTCGCGCACACGGGGTTGCCGGTGCACTCGTCGTCGTCGCAGTCGGTCTGCCCGTCGCCGTCGTCGTCGACGCCGTTGCTGCACAGCTCGGCGACGCAACCGGGGAAGACGTTGCACTCGATGTCGGCGCAGTCGATCTGGCCGTCGCCGTCGTCGTCGACGCCGTTGTCGCAGGTCTCCGGGACGCAGGCCGGGGCGGTGGCGCACTCGGAGTCGGCGCAGTCGATGTCGCCGTCGCCGTCGTCGTCCGCGCCGTTGTTGCACGCCTCGGGGATGCAGGACGGGTCGCTCGAGCAGTCGCTGTCGGCGCAGTCCACGGAGCCGTCGAGGTCGTCGTCCGCGCCGTTGCCGCAGATCTCGCTCAGGCAGACCGGGTCGAACTCGCAGAGCGCGTCGTCGCAGTCGATGTCGCCGTCGCTGTTGTCGTCGACGCCGTTGCTGCAGTTCTCGCCGCCGGCGCCGCCGCAGGACGGGTCGAGGGCGCAGTTGCTGTCCGCGCAGTCCGTGTCGCCGTCGCCGTCGTTGTCCACGCCGTCGTCGCAGATCTCCGTGGGCGTGCCGCCGCAGGACGGGTCGCTCGAGCAGGACGGGTCGTCGCAGTCGACCAGGCCGTCGCCGTCGTCGTCGGTGCCGTTGCCGCAGATCTCCGTGGCGGGGCCGCCGCACGCCGGGTCGCCCGAGCAGTCGGTGGTGTCGGCGCAGTCCACGGCGCCGTCGCCGTCGTCGTCGATGCCGTTGTCGCAGATCTCGGTGGACGGCGAGGGGTTGCAGACGGGGTCACCCACGCAGTCGCTGTCGTCGCAGTCCACGTCGAGGTCGCCGTCGTCGTCGATGCCGTTGATGCAGTTCTCCGAGCCGCAGGACGGCTGGATGGAGCACTCGGAGTCATCGCAGTCCACGTCGCCGTCGGCGTCGTCGTCGATGCCGTTGAAGCAGTCCTCGGCGAGGCAGGACGGGTCCGAGGTGCAGTCGCTGTCCGCGCAGTCGACCTGGCCGTCGCCGTCGTCGTCCGTGCCGTTGTCGCAGGTCTCGGGCGTGCACCCGACGGTGCCCGCGCAGTCGCTGTCCGCGCAGTCCACGGCGCCGTCGCCGTCGTCATCGACGCCGTTGGTGCAGTCCTCGGACGTGGGCCCGGTGCCGCACTGGAGCTCGATCTCGTAGGGGCCGACGTTGTTGTTGAACCCGTCGATCACGAAGTAGTAGGTGGAGCCCGCCGTGCCGGTCAGCGTCACCGACTCGGCGGTGGTGCCGCCCTGGGTGGAGCTGTCCAGGCAGTTGCCCGAGTCGCAGGTCCCGCCCGAGTCGCCGACGGCGAACAGGTCGAGGTCGGCGGTGAGGCCGGTCAGGGAGACGCTGATCTCGCCGTCGCTGTTCGCGGTGTAGCTGTAGGCCACCTCGTTGCCGGACATGGAGATCGAGGTGCAGCCGTAGTTCTGGATGACGTCGGGGCCGAACTGCGTGTCGCCGGTCAGGGTGCCGCCGCAGGTCAGGGTGCCGGACGGGGTGCAGATGGGCTGGCAGGCGGCGTCCGAGGCGCACTCGGAGTCGTCGCAGTCCGTGTCGCCGTCGCCGTCGTCGTCGAAGCCGTTCGTGCAGTCCTCGGTGACGCAGTTCGGGTTCGACGAGCACTCGGTGTCGTCGCAGTCGATGAAGCCGTCGCCGTCGTCGTCCAGGCCGTTGTCGCAGATCTCGTTCACGCAGGCCGGGTCGAAGTCGCACTCGTCGTCGTCGCAGTCGGTGAAGCCGTCGCCGTCGCCGTCGACGCCGTCGGTGCAGGACCCCTCGGGGATGCAGTCGCTGTCCCCGGCGCAGTCGCTGTCGTCGCAGTCCACGTCGCCGTCGCCGTCGTTGTCGATGAGGTCCTTGCAGTCCTCGCCGGAGCACTCGGGCTGGCCGAAGCAGTCCGGGTCGTCGCAGTCGACGAGGCCGTCGCCGTTGTTGTCGACGCCGTCGAGGCAGTCCTCGGGGTCGCACAGCGGGTCCGACCAGCACTCGGTGTCGTCGCAGTCGGTGTAGCCGTCGCCGTCGTCGTCGAAGTTGTTGTCGCAGACCTCTTCGATGCAGGCCGGGTCGGAGGCGCAGTCGCTGTCGTCGCAGTCCACGTCGCCGTCGCCGTCGTTGTCCGCGCCGTCGAGGCAGTTCTCCCCGTCGCCGCCGCCGCTGGGGCACAGGACCTCGAGCGAGAAGTTGTCCTGGCCGCCCGCGTACCCGTCGACGACGACGTAGTACTCGTCGCCCTGCTGGGCGGTGAAGTGCAGCGAGGAGGCGCCGTAGGCGATGCAGGCGGTGCCGTCACAGTCGAAGGCCGCGTCGAGGACGAAGAGGTCGAGGTTGCCCTGGCCCGACGTCTGCAGGACGAGGGTGACCTCCTCGGTCGTCTCGGGGATGAAGGAGTAGGTGCGCTCCGGGCCCGACTCGTCCCAGGTGGTGCAGCCGTAGACGTCCACCGCGTCCGAGCTGCCGGGGGCGCCGTTGTTCGCCGTGATCACGTCGCCGCAGGCGATCTCCTCGACGGGGACGCAGTTGTGGGAGCAGGCGGCTTCGTCCTCGCAGTCCGAGTCGGCGCAGTCGATGTCGCCGTCGCCGTCGTCATCGAGGCCGTTGCTGCAGTCCTCCGTGCCGTTGAAGGTGTCGTCGTCGTCGTCGTCGTCCGGCACCACGACGTCGTCGTCGTCGGTGATCGGAGTCTCGGTGATGCCGCAGTCGCAGCCGGCTCCGAGGAGGCTCAGCAGGGCGATCAGACACGCGAGAAGGGAGAAGCGAGGCGCAAGGGGACGATTCAAGGGCCGCATCGTGTTTCCTCTCGGACGGTCCCGAGCCCCGCGTCGGAGACGGAGCCTTGAAGACCGAAGTCGCACAATACCGGTCCCGGAGACGTTCCTGGGAAGGTCCGAATGGGACCGGTACCGTCCGCTTTTCCGAGATCGGCTGCACGAAGTCAAGGGTCGCGGCGGTGTGCAACCAGATGTGCACACGTGTTGCGGAGGCGTGGCGAGCAGCGACGCCGCCGGGCGGGCAGAGGTGATCCGCCCATGGCGCGCCGATCCGCGACCCGGCAGGATGGCGCCGTGATCCGCCTCGAGAACGTGACGCGCCAGTACCCCGGGACCTCCCGTCCCGCGCTCGATGGCGTGACCCTGGAGTTCGAGCCCGGCGAGTTCGTGTTCGTCACGGGGCCGTCGGGCGCGGGCAAGAGCACGCTGCTCAAGCTGCTCTACGCCGCCGAGCGACCGGACGAAGGCGACGTGCTCATCGAGGACAAGTCGGTCGTGCGGCTGCACCCGAGCTCGATCCCGTTCCTGCGGCGCAACCTCGGGGTGATCTTCCAGGACTTCAAGCTGCTTCCGCGGCGGTCGGTCTACGACAACGTGGCCCTCGCCCTGGAGGTGTGTGGCCAGCCGCGCTCGGTCATCCGCCACAAGGTCATGAAGATGCTGAAGCGGGTGGGACTCGAGGGGCTGGAGAAGCGGCTTCCCGGGGCGCTGTCGGCCGGGGAGCAGCAGCGCGCTGCCATCGCGCGGGCGCTGGTGAACGAGCCGTCCATCGTGCTGGCGGACGAGCCGACGGGGAACCTGGACGAGAAGCTGAGCAACGAGATCCTCGATCTGCTCGCGGAGCTGGCGCGCGAGCGGCGGTCGACGGTGCTCGTGGCGACCCACGATGCGCTGCAGGTGATGCTGCGCGGCTACCGGCACGTGCACATCGTCGAGGGGAAGGTGGAGTCCGACGTGCCCGCGGGGGCGACGGACCCGGACGACGACGAGGACTCGCTCACGAGCCTGCCGGACGACCTGGCCGAGCTCGAAGCCCTCGACCAGGAGTGGGAGCGGGCGCAGGCCGTGGTGACCGGGGCGCACCGCGCGGTCACCGTGCGCAAGCGGCAGACGGCCCCGGCGCTGGAGGTGCCGAGCGCGCCGGAGGTGGACGACGAGGACTTCGTGGAGCCGGCGGCGGCCGAGGACACGGACGAGCGGCCGCCGGACGACGACGTCGAGGAGGCGCCGGAGGAGCGCCCGCCGTCCGAAGAGCCGGTCTCCGAGGAGGAAGCGACCCCCGAGGAGGAAGAGACTCCCGAGGAGGATGCGGCTCCCGAGGAGGAAGCGGCCTCCGAGGAAGAAGCGGCCCCCGAGGAGGAAGCGGCCCCCGAGGAGGAAGCGACCTCTGAGGAGGAAGCGGCCCCCGAGGAGGAAGCGGCCCCCGAGGAGGAAGCGGCCCCCGAGGAGGAAACGGCCCCCGAGGAGGAAACGGCCCCC
>Ga0213839_1000345_pt1 | contig 69872 bp, 60 predicted proteins | sample SWPATP21_FD_160075 | JGI IMG/M metagenome (GOLD analysis project Ga0213839, IMG submission 160075) | Coastal seawater microbial communities from Marineland, Florida, United States - SWPA TP2 #1 | ecosystem: Environmental > Aquatic > Marine > Coastal | place: USA: Florida | collected 2016-08-14
CCCCCTCGACCCCAGCGACGACGGCCCCCACGACGGCACGCCGGGCGGCACCGACACGGGCGGAACGGATCCGGGCACCGACCCCGGCACAGACCCCGGCAGCGACCCCGGCGAGGACCCCGTCGACACCGGCACGGCCGGTGGCGGCGGCGGCGGTGGCGGCGGTGGCGGTGGCGGTGGCGGCGCACCGAACCCCGAGGACTACAACGGAGAGGGCTGCGCCTGCAGCCAGGCGTCCCCGACGTCCGTGGCCTGGCTGGGCGCCCTGCTCCTGCCCCTGGTCGCGCGCCGGCGCTGATCGCGCCGCGGCTGGCGCCCGCCTCCACAGGCGGGGCCAGCCCTCGTGGAGAGGTCCGGATGTGCTTCCCCGGGTGCACCGGGTCGTACCGAGTCCGCTCGAGGGCTTCGGGCGTCTGACTCCCGAAGCCCGGCCTGCGAACATCGGGCGAGGGACACCGCCCACGCGAAGCCCTGCTACAGCCTCTCTTCCGCCGCGTCGGGGGCTTCGAGCATGTCCTGCTCCATGGCCCGTCGCTGCTTGACGGGGGACAGAGGCTCGGCGTCCCCGGTCCCCGCCGACCCACCGACGAGCTTGAACGTGAGCGGCACCTGGAGGGTGTCGCCACCGTAGAGCTTGTCCTTGTCGAACGCAGCGCGGACCGAGCCCAGGGACTCGAGGGAGGCCTGGAAGGCGGCCAGCTGGGAGGACGGGATGTTGACCACCACCGACTCCTCGGCCTGTTCGAGGGTGGCGTGGGTCACCGCGCCGCCGTCGGGCGTGGTGACCGTGCCGCCGTAGCGAGCCACCAGCGCCAGGACCTCCCGCAGCGCTGCGGGCTCGCGGGTGAGCAGGGTGAGCCCCGTCGGGGAGGTGCGGATCATCGGCACCTTGCCGGTGTCGCCCGCCTTCTTCTGCTGGGCCTCCTCGGCGGCACGGGCGGCTTCCAGCTCCTTGGCCTTGAGGGCCATCTTCTCGTCGAGCGGACCCTTGCCGGACTGGACGTCCTCGGCGACGGGCTCTGGGCTCGGCTTCGGCGGGCGCTCGGGCGCAGCCTCGGGCTCCGCCGCCCGGAGAGCCTCGCCGCCGCCCTCCTCGAGCTTCGCCGCCGCCGGGGCCTTCTCCACCGCCGCGGGCACGTCGCGCCAGACGGGGTCGTCGACCTCGGGGGCCACCTCGCCGTCATCGCGGCCCACCTGCACCACCACCAGCACCGCCGCAGCGGCCAGCACGACCCCCCACCCCTGGGCGGGGATCCCGAAGGGTCGACGCAGGAACTGCTGCCACCAGGGGACCTCGGGGTGCTCGGCCTCGATGCGATCCATCACGGCGGCATGAAAGCCGAGGGGCGCGCGCACGGGCCCGTCGCTGCGGAAGGTGTCGACCACGACGCGCAGGGCGTCGAGGTCGGCGCGCAGGTCGGCGTCGTGGGCGAGCTCGTGCTCGAGGGCCGCGATCTCGTCGGGCGAGAGGTCGCCGTCGATGTACGCGGACAGGCGCTCGTCGGTGGATGGCATGCTCATCAGACCACGTCCTCGACCGCGACCCGCCGGGAAAGCACGGCAGCCAGCTGGCTCCGCGCCCGGTGGAGGCGGCTCTTCACGGTCCCCCGGGGGAGTCCCAGGATCTCGCTGATCTCTTCGTACGAGAGGTCTTCGACGTCCCGTAGCACGATGATAGTGCGGGGCTCTTCATCGAGGCGCTGCAGGGCCTCCCAGACCAGGGCCTGGGCCTCGTTGCGATGGGCGACCGCGTCGGTTCCGGGGCCGTCGTCGGGAAGCTGACGGGCGGGGCCATCGTCGTCGGGCCGGTTGCCCTCGAGCGCCTCGTGTTGATCCATCTTGCGGCGGTGCCGGTACAGCTTGCGGTTCTTGCAGTGGTTCACGACGACCCGGTAGATCCAGGTCGAGAGCTTGCTGTCGCCACGGAAGCGCTCGAGGGACCGGAACAGGGCCAGGAAGACGTCCTGAGCGACCTCCTCGGCAACCTGGCGGTCCCGCATCCAGCGAAACGCCAGCGTGTACACCCGGTCCTGGTAGCGACGCACGATCTCCGAGAACGCCGAGCGATCGCCCCCCTGAAAGCGTTCGACGAGCTCTGCATCCGATGCATGGTGCACCATCGCCAGCAGCATCATCACCACGTCAGGAGGTCTCCAGGTCGAAAGGGAGGGGGCAGCGCCTTCACCACCCTATGACATCCCCTCGGCCGAAGCGGTTCCCGATCAGTCGTCGAAGGATCCCGACGCCATGCGAACCCGCTTTCCGCTTCGCACCGACTCCGCGACCTTCGCCAGGGGAAGACGGGTGAACGGGAAGATGGCCTTGCGGATCTTCGCTCCCTTGAACGAGCAGCCATCCAGGTTGCAGAAGTCGAGGTCGGCCTCCTCGAGGTTGGCGCCGTCGAACACGGCATCCTGGCACTCGCAGTGCCACAGGCTGGCCAGGTGCAGGTCGGTGCCACGGAAGGTGGCCCGGGAGAGGTTGCACTCGGCGAGCTTGGCCCGACGCATGTCCACCCCGTCGAACGCGACGCCCGTGAGGTCGAGACCCCGCAGGTCACAGTCGACCATCGGCTCGCCGCGGTTGATCGCGTCGAGGACCTGCTTCTTGCTCAAGGTGCGCGGGGAACCCATGGGGTTTGCTCCAGAGGCCGGCAGAGCCGGGTGAGGATGGCGTCGGCAGTGTGGGTGCCTGCGAGTCGGTCCGTGTGGTACGCGCCGCCGGGGTTCAAGACGTTCACCTCGATGAGCCAGCCGCCGATGAGGTCGAGCCCCGCCAGCCGAATGCCGGCCTGAAGAAGCGGGGCGGAGATGGTCTCGACGGCTGCGAGCTCTTCCGGGGTGACGTCCGTGGGCTCGGCGGTGGCTCCTCGCTTCAGGTTGTGCCGGAACTCGCCGGCTGCTCGCCGTCGCAGGTAGCCGCCGAGCACCGCCCCGTCCAGCCACACCAGACGCTTCTCGCCCCCATGGGCCTCGGCCACGTAGCGCTGCACAACGACGTAGCCATCGCTGGCTTCCGCGGCGGCATCGAACGCGTCCTCCAGCTGGTCGACCTCGTGGGGGCGAACCTGTTGCACGGCTCGTCCCCCCGACCCGCGAGCGGGCTTGACCACCACGCCGGCCCGCTGCGACTGGTAGAAGAGCCGGGCGCTGGCGCGGCTGCGGGTGACCACCGACGGCGGCACGTGGGCCCCGGGACAGCTTGCCAACCAGGCCTTGTGCGCCACCCGAAGGATGCCGTCCGGATCGTTCACGACCCGTACCCCGAGGTCCCGTGCGAGCGCAGCGAAGGCGAGGGTGCCCGGGTCCAGCGGGGAGGTGCGGAGCAGGAGGACGTCGAGCCGCTGCAGATCGACGTAGCGACGGGGGGCTTGCCGCTCGGTGAGGGCGGCCACCAGCCCCTCGGCGTCCAGGGGCCGGTCGAAGCTGTGGGCACGGGCGATGAGCCGGCCGCTGCCGTCCACCTCGAAGTCCCAAGGCTCCACGAAGCGCACCGCGTGGCCCTGACGAAGCGCCGCAGTCGCCAGGTGCACCGTGGTCCAGGTGGTGTCCAGCGAGGACGCCCGGGCGATGACGAAGCCCACCTTCATGGGCCCTGGGCTACCCCATCAGCTCCGCCCACGCCCCTGCCAGCGCCTGGCTGCTTGCCAGGGGGCAGGGTCGGTCGGCCCCCTCGTGACCGGGAATCGCCCGGTAGACCCCGCCTGCTTCTTCCACCAGCAGGCTCCCGGCGGCCACGTCCCAGGCCCCCAGCCCGAACTCCCAGTAGGCGTCGAGCCGGCCCGCAGCGACCCAGCACAGGTCGAGGGCCGCCGCCCCCGCGCGCCGCAGCCCCTGACACGCCCGGAACGCCCGCTCGACCCGCTCCAGGTAGAAGCCCGGGCGCTCACCGCGGTCGTAGCCAAAGCCCGTGGCCACCAGGGCCTGCCGCAGGTCCGACACCGCGCTCACCCGCAGCGGCGCATCGTTCAGGAAGGCCCCATGGCCCCGAGAGGCCCGAAAGAGCTCGCCGCGACCGACATCGAGCACCACCCCCACGACCACCTCGCCGTCGACCTGTAGGGCGATGGAGGGCCCGTAGTGGGGCAAGCCGTGGACGAAGTTGGTGGTCCCGTCGAGGGGATCCACGACCCAGCGAGTGGACGCCCCCTCCGCCCCTCCACCCTCCTCGCCGAGGATCGGGATGTCGGGGGTGTGGCGCTGGAGGACCTCACGGATGGCCCGCTCGCTGGCCAGGTCCACCTCGGTGACCAGATCGACCTCTCCCTTGTGCTGCACGTCGCGGGGACGGACCCCCTGCAGGGCAGCCGCCGCGCGGGCGGCCTCGACAGCGATGACCTCCTCGGCACGTCCCATCAGGCGGGGGTGTCGAGCAGGAGGGTGACGGGACCGTCGTTGAGGAGCTCCACCTTCATGTCGGCTCCGAAGATGCCGCGCTCCACCGGTACCCCGAGGGTGGCGACCTGCTCGCAGAAGGCCTCGTAGGTGGGCTCGGCGTGGCTCGGATGGGCCGCCTTGACGAACGAGGGTCGACGCCCCTTCCGACAGTCGCCGTACAGGGTGAACTGGCTCACCACGAGCATCCCGCCCCCCACGTCGGCGAGGCTCAGGTTCATCTTCCCGTCGTCGTCGGGGAAGATCCGCAGGCCGACGAGCTTGTTCGCCAGCCACGCGATCTGCTCGTCGCCGTCGTCGGGGGCGACCCCGAGGAGCACGAGCAGGCCCCCGTCGATGGCTCCGGTGATCTCCCCGTCGACCGTGACCGACGCCCGTGACACCCGCTGGACGACCGCGCGCATGCCTACGGAAGCGACGACGGGGAGCAGACCACGCCGTCTCCCTGCTTGTCGCAGGTGGTGGTGCCCGACCCGGACACCTGCAGGATGCCCTTGGCGCCGTCGATCTGGACGAGGCAGTTGGCCGGCAGACGCCACTGTTCGATGACGAAGCTCGTGGGACCGTCGAAGTTCTTCGCCGAGTCGAGGCAGACGAGCACCTTGCCGCGGCCCCCGGTGCGGAGCGAGACCCGGGCGTCGCCGTTGCTGACGGGGGCCGGGGGCGGCTTGGGCTTGGGCCTGGGTCGAGGCCGCGGGCTGGGCGACGGCGACGGCGACGGACTCGGCTTCGGCGACACCGGCTTCGGCGACGGACTCGGCTTCGGCGATGTGGGCTTCGGCGAGGGTGTGGGGCTCGGCTTGGGCGACACCGGAGCCGGGTCGGGGTCGGCGGGCGCCGGATCGCCAGGCTCCGGCGTCGTGGGCTCGACGTCGGTGGCCTCCCCCGGCACGGGCAGGGGCACCGGGTCCGGCACCTCCTCGATGCCGCCGCTGCCGGTGTTCAAGGCGAGGGCCACCACCACGAGGAGCACGACGCCGACCACGAGGAGGACCGCGGCGCCGACGGCGCAGCCACTGCCCCCGAGCAGGGCGAGTCGGAGACCACCCCCCTCGCCCTCCTCCTCCACGTACGGGGGAGGTGGGGCGCTTCGCTGGCCCGGAGGCACCTGCCGTCGACCCGTGGTTGGATCGAGGTCCAGCTCGGGCACCGGGTTGGTGGACAGGGCCTGCTCGTCGCGACGGGCTGCAGGCGGGGTGCGCGCCGGCGGCGGCTCGGGCGGAGCCTGCGGCGGGGGAGGCTGCGGCGGGGGAGGCTCCGGACGCATCGCGGCGGCCGGGTCCGTGGGGAGCTCGTCGTCGAAGGACTCGGGCGCAGCCTGGGGCGGTGGTGCCGTGCGGTTCTCCGGAGCCGGCCGACCCGGCCGCGACGGCTTCACCGTGCCCGGCGCCTGGCTCGCCGCCGTCTCCCGGCGACGCTTGCCCTCTCCGACGGATCGCTTCGGCCTCGGAGCCTTGGATCCGCCCTGGGCCATCGCCGCCAGCTGATCCTTGCTCCAGAAGTTGGTGGCAGAGCCGCCACCGATGCCCATCGGCGGCCCTTCGTCGTCGTCGGCCTGGTCGCGCTCCAGGGCCTTCTTCATGTCGGCCTTCGTCCAGAACGCCGTGGCGCCGCCCTTGATCGAGCCACCGGTCTCGAAGTTGACCTCGTGGGACATCGACAGCTTCGCCATCACCGGCCCGCCGAGATCCTCTTCCTCCTCCTGGGTGGACCGCTCCTGGACCTGGCGCCGCTGTCCGCCGCCGTCCAACGCCGCGGCGCACCACTCCGCCATGTCCGGCCCATCCATCTCGCTGGCGAAGGCGATGAAGGTGCGCCAGGCGTCGACCGCCGTGGGGCGGTCCTCCCGGTCGAAGGAGACGAGCTTGGCGATGAACCACTGCAGGTCGCCCTGCATCTCCTCGGGGAGCCCGGTGAGGTCGACCTCGAGGACGTTGTCGATCACTGCGTCGTCGTGGGCGTCCGGATCCTCCTTGTCGAGGCCCTCCACGGGCAGCATCGTGGGGGAGACACAGGCGTAGGCCAAGAAGCCGAGCCCGTACAGGTCCGTCTTCTCGCCGCGAGGACTCCCCTCGGGGGCGTAGGTCTTGTTCCGGGGAACCCCGAAGCCCTCGATCGACACCGCGCCGGTCTCGTCGATGAAGACGTACTTCGGGTGCAGCTCCCCGTGGACCTCGCCGTCCTCCGCGGAGATGTCGAGGATCTCGCACATCGCCGCGATGATCTCGATCGAGATGTTCCAGGGGGGCAGCCCGTCCGACAGGACCGTCTCGAGGTCGAGTCCGATCGCCGGTCCTTCGCAGGCGTCGACGCCGCCGTCGACCCCCAATGTGCGCACATAGTGGAACTCGCTCAACCCCGCTCCTGGCCCCAAGCGAACCATCTTCTACCACGATCGGCGTGACGGTTCCGAGGCAGGCCCCTCCAGAGGCGGACCTGTGCCCGTGCGACGCCGGGCCTCGGCGGCTAAGCACAGGCTCCACCAGCGAGCGCAGCCCGCGCTGAGAGGAATCCGATGTCCGTGCACCTGGCCAAGGGAACCCGGGACCACCTCCCCGATGCGATGCGCTTGCGCCTCGCGGTCTTCGACGAGCTCAGGCGCGTGTTCGAGGGCCACGGCTTCCACGCCCTGGAGACGCCGGCCTTCGAGCGCATCGAGACCCTGATGGGCAAGTACGGCGACGAGGGCAGCAAGCTGATCTTCAAGATCCTCAAGCGCGGCGCCGGCGGCGAGCGGGGCGAGTGCGACCTGGCCCTCCGCTACGACCTGACCGTGCCGCTGGCCCGGGTGGTCGCCATGAACCCGAGCCTGCGGATGCCCTTCAAGCGCTGGCAGATCGCGCCGGTGTGGCGCGCCGACCGTCCCGCGCGGGGTCGCTTCCGGGAGTTCGTCCAGTGCGACTGCGACATCGTCGGCTCCGACAGCGCCCTTGCCGACGCCGAGTGCCTCTCCGTGGCCAGTCACGCCCTCCAGGGTCTGGGCTTCGACGGCTTCAAGCTACGCATCAACCACCGGGTGCTGCTGCGGGCCATGGCCACCACCGTGGGGGCCGCCGACCGGGAGACGGAGCTCCTCGTCGCCATCGACAAGCTCGACAAGATCGGCCGCGACGGCGTGACGAAGGAGCTGACCGGCCGCGGCTTCGACGACGCGCAGATCACGCAGGTGTGGCAGATCCTCGATGCCCCGCCGAGCAGCCGGGAGGACGTGCTGGCCCACATGGCGGAGCACCTCGACGGCGACGGCGTCATGGAGGCCGTCGACCGGCTGAAGGAGGTCATCGACCTGGCCCAGGCCCTCGGCGTGCCCGATCAGGCCCTGGTGATCGACCCCACCCTCGCCCGGGGCCTCGACTACTACACCGGCATCGTCTACGAGTTCGGCGTCGACGGCGTGGACATGGGCAGCGTCGGTAGTGGCGGACGCTACGACGGACTCGTCGGCATGTTCGGCAAGCGGGACGTCCCTGCAGTGGGTGTCTCCATGGGGGTGGAGCGCCTGATCGTGCTCCTGGAGGAACAAGGACGCACCCTGCCCGGCGCCAGCGGCATCGACGTCACCGTCACCATCGTCGACGACGAGCACCGGGCCCACGCGGTCCGCACCGCCCGGGCGCTCCGCGACGCCGGCCTGCGGGTGGAACTGGTCTTGCAACCCACCAAGCTGGGCAAACAGTTCAAGCACGCCGACGCCATCGGCTCCCGCTTCGTCGCCACCGTGGGCCCCTCGGAGGTGGAGGCGGGCGGCGTCGCCCTCAAGAACCTCGCGACCGGCGAGCAGGAGACCGTGCCCGTCACCGAGGCCATCGCCCGCATCCAAGCCCCTCCTACGCACTGAATCCACGCGGGCTTCGACGAATCGTTGCTGAGTCCACGGGGATCCCTGGCCGCCTCCACGGCGCCGTCGGCGCTCTCGGCACGGACCTGGCGCGGATCCTTCGACGATCCGGTCCTCATCGCCCTCGCAGCGTTCACGGGTCCCCGAGCCTGGCACGCCCTGTGCACCGTCGTGGTAGCGTCGGGTCGCCGTCCAGGCACCCCTCCCCACCTCCCCCCACGTCCCCGGAGTCCACCATGGCTCGATCCCTCACCATCAAGCACGAAGAGACCGCGTCCACTTCGCCCCTCTTCACCGGCTTCCTGCTGCTCTCCGTCGCATGGCTCCTCGCGGGAGCGCTCACCTCCGGCGACGCCAACGCCAAGAGCGACGCAGCCGAGATCGACCCCGGTCCCTCCGTCGAGGCCGCGGTCCTCCCCTAGGTAGCCGCACCCTGGACCGCCGGATACCCGGCGACCATGTACGACGAGCTCGACTACCACCTCGTGTCGGATGGTCCGACGCCCCTGTTCATGGGGGAGCTTCCCCGCGACTACGACGAGGTTCCAGCCCGGGTCGTGCTCAACATGTGTGGGGTCCATCCACCCGGCCAGGCCTTCGGACGGGTCGTCCACACGATGCCCCTCCTCGATGTGCTCGACGCCGACCTCGCCCCCGCCCGGGCGCAGCTCGAGCGCTTCCTGGAAGCCGCCGACCTCTACGCGTCCTCCGAGCCCACCTACTGGCACTGCCACGCCGGCCTGAACCGTAGCGGGCTGGCGGTCGGGGCCTACCTGCACCTCTACCGCAACATGCGCATCTCCGACGCCATCGACAGCATGCGGAAGGTCCGCACCCCGCTGGTGCTGTGCAATGCCCACTTCGAGGGGCTTCTCCGCAGCTGGTACGGCGCGGCCGACGAGCAGGACTTCACCCCCATCGACGTCGAGCAGTACCTGCGCGAGCGCACCGGCAGACGCGGGGGCTGGCGGTGAACGTCGGTATCCTCGGTGGCGGGCTCACCGGACTCGCCTCGGCCTTCTCCCTCCAGCAAGCCGGCCATCACGTCACCGTGTACGAGCGCCGAGGGCGGGCGGGGGGCACCATCGCCACCAGGCACCGCGACGGCTTCGTGCTGGAGCAGGGTGCCGGCAGCGTCCGCGGCGCCAGTCGCGACGTGTACCAGCTCTTCGTCGACGCAGGACTGGCCGACCGGCTCCTCCCCTCGTCGGAGGCCGCCTCCAACCGCTACCTCCTCCACGAGGGCGCGCTCGCGGCACTGCCGAGCGGCCCGGCCGATGTCCTCTCCACCCCCGGCCTCGGCAGGCGGGCCGCGCTCCGCATGATCCAGGAGCCCTTCCGGCCGCCGGCACGGGTCGCCGGGGAGGAGACGGTCCACGCCTTCCTCAGCCGTCGCATCGGCGCCCGTGCCACCGACGCGCTCGCGGATCCGATGATGGCGGGCATCTTCGGGGGCGACCCCAAGCAGATCGAGGTGGGCAGCGCCTTCCCGGCCTGGGTCCGCTACGAGCAGGAGCACGGCTCCATGGTGCGCGGCGTGCTCCGCAACCGCACCGCGCCCCCCCAGGGTCTCCCCAAGGGCACCTTCTCGGTGCAAGGAGGCATCGGCGTGCTCACCGAGACCCTCGCGGCCCACCTCGGTGCGGCCGTGCGGACCGATGCGTCGGTGGCCGCCATCGAGCCCGAGCGCTCACGGGTCACCGTGCACGTCGATGGGCACGCCGTCGTCCACGACCAGCTCCTGGTCACCGCCCCCCAGTCTGCCGTGCGCGGCGTGCTCCCGGGCATTCCCCAGGGCTGGCTCGACGACCTCCCCTCCGCGAAGCTGGCCGCCATCCACCTCGCCTACGACGGCGACGACGTCCCCGGGGGCCTGCCCGGCTTCGGCTGGCTCGCCCACAGCGCCCAGCGCAGCGACGTCCTCGGCTGTCTCTGGGTGAGCGGCACCTTCCCGAGCCACGCACCCGCCGGCAAGCACCTGCTTCGCTTCATGGTGGGCGGCAGCCGGGCCCCGACCCTCGCCGACCGCGACGACGACGCTCTGATCGAGCACGCGCGCGCCCTCGCCCGCGACGTGCAGGGCGTCACCGCGGCCCCGCTCTTCGCCGAGGTCGACCGCGCCGTCATCCCGCAGTACCCCGTGGGCTTCGCCCGTCGGCTGCGGCTCCTCGACCAGGTCCACCCCCGCGTGCGCTTCGGGGGCTGGTGGTGGGGTCAGCTGGGGGTGGCCGCGTCCGCCGAGCTGGCCGCCAGGCTGGTTCGGGACTGGCGCAACCGGTAGCCGCTCACCTCCCCTCGAGCACCCCGTAGATGCAGCTGTTCCGGTAGAATCGACCCTTGTTGCCCTTCAGGTTCTCGTTCGTGTACAGCTCGAACATGCGGTCGCCGAACTGGTCCTTGACCTCGAGGATGTAGATCGAGCCGAGCAGTTCGTCGCTGGCCTCGCTCTCCTGGATGTTCTGGGTGCTGTAGAGGCAGTTGACGGCCGCTTTGAGCTTCTTCCCTTCCAGCGCCTTCCGAGACGTTCCCGCGGCGGTCTGGGTGTGGATGGTGACCCCGGTGATGTTCTGGTAGACCGGCGCCTCGGTACACCCGAAGAGCAGGGTCAAAGCGACGAACAGGGTAGACATCTGTGGGCCTCCGAATCGCACCTGCCGCCCGTCTTGGCGGCTGTCGGCCGCTAGCATACTCGGAACGGGGGTCCCACAACAGGGCGCCCCCCACTTCTCCCGCCGCTCGGCCCCCCGGAGCTCCCCTCATGGCTGCCACCGCCTTCGTTCTCGCCGCCGGCTTCGGCACGAGACTCCGTCCCCTCACGCTCGACCGGCCGAAGCCCCTGGTCCCCATCAGCGGCGTACCGGCTCTCGCCTACAGCCTCGCCCTGTGTGCACAGCACGACCACCGCGACGTCATCGTGAACGCCCACTACCTCGCCGACCAGCTGCAGCGCTGGGAGGGAGAGCACGAGGGATGCCGCGTGGAGGTCCACGTCGAGGAGCCGGACATCCTCGGCACCGGAGGCGGCCTGAAGGCGGTGGCGGACCGCCTGGCCGACCGCTTCGTCGTGCTGAACGCCGACGTGCTCCACGCCTTCGACCTCCAGGCCCTCGCCGACGAGGTGCGCCCCGCCGGGGCTGCGATGGTACTGCGACCGTCCGAGGAGGCCGAACGCTACGGCATCGTCGCCGCCGACGAGACGGGAACCGTGGTGCAGCTGGTCGCCCTCGCGGAGGCGCCCGGCGAGGGTGCCGTCCCACGAGACACCCACTTCACCGGCATCCACGCCCTCGACCGCGACGCCCTCGACCTCGTCCCCGAGGGCTTCGCGTGCATCGTGCGGAGCGCTTACCAGGCCCTGGTGCCCCAGCGGCGCGTCGGCTCCCTTCGGGCGGACGGGGTCTGGCTCGATGCCGGCGATCCCCATGCCTACCTGGAGGCCAACCTCTCGGTGTTGCGCGGCGAGGTCGAGCTGGCGCTGGACCCCTGGACCCGCGCCCGCTCGGGGCAGCGCCACGGGCGACGCTTCGGCCCACGGCCCGAGGGGGTCGAGCTGGAGGGACCGGTCTGGATCGGCGCCGGGGCCGTGATCGAGCCCGGCGCGCGGCTCTCCCACTGCGTGATCGGCGATGGCGCCCACGTGCCCGCGGGTGCCCAGCTCCACGAAGTCGTCGCCTGGGACGGAGTCGTCGTGCCGGGGTCCGTCTCTCGTGCCATCGTGCACGACACCGGCACCTGGATGGAGCAGGCATGATCGAGAGCAGCGCGGCCCTCGCCCTCTGGCTGTCGGCCGGCCCCTACGCCCCCGTCGTCGCCGACCAGCCCCTGGAGCCCTTGTTCCAGACCCCCGCCGGCGGCCCGTTCAACGGCATCCGCATCGGGGGGAGCTCGGCCGAGTGGGAGGACGGCGAGCTCGCCAACCTCGGCACCGACACCGAGGTCGACGCCCGCCTCTTCGTCGACGGTCAGGGGGTCCTGCATGTCGACCAGCTCCGCATCGAGTCCGGCTTCGCCAGCCTGCGGATGCGCCCCCTGCTGGGGGATGGCTTCGACCTGGCCCTGCTCGGCGGCGCCTGGGACACCACCTGGACCTACCTGGACCTCGCGGACCTGCAGATCCAGCTCTACTCCCCCACCACCCTCACCCTGCTGGGATTCTCCAACACCGACTACGACGCCGACAAGCGCCTCAAGCACTACTTCGCCGCCGGCATCGGTCCGGGCGTCCGGGTGACGGGGCGGGTCGTGGGGCGGGTCGGGGTCTTCGCCCACGCCGAGGGCATCGCCCGGTCCTTCAACCGTCACCAGCGCGACGTGACGAACCAGGTGCGTCACGAGGTGAGCGGCGACGCCAGCCTCGGGCTCGGCTGGTTCGCCGAGGAGACCAGCGTGCTGTTCGGCGGCTGGGGCGAGGTGACCAGCCAGTGGGAGACGCGGGATCGGGGAGGCAACGACGGGGTCGATCGGCAGTACGCCGCCTTCGGCGTGACCCTGACCCTCCTCACCACCCGCGACAAGCCCACCGACCTCGGCGAAGAGATGGAGGAGCTGAAGAACGAGGGGTGGATCGACGACGACGTGATGAAGCTCTGATCAGCGGGACATCGTGAGGGTTCGGGTGACCTCGTCGGAGCGCTCGTGGAAGCCAGCAGCGATGCGGGCCAGCTGCCCCGGAGCCCACACCGGATCCCGTCGGGGCGTGCCGTCGAGCCACCGACGGGCCAGCGCCGCCGCGTCCCCGGGACGTCGGGCGGGGTCCCGGGCCAGGGCGGAGGTCAGGGCGCGCTCCATCCGGATCGGCACCACCCGGTCGCTGGGAAGCTCGGCCACCTGGCCCCGCTTCACCCGCTGCAGCAGCACCGCCTCCTCCTCGTCGGGGAAGGCCCGTCGTCCGGTCAGCAGCTCGAAGAGCACGGCGCCGAGGGCGAAGACGTCGGCTCGGGCATCGACCCGGGCCCCGAGGAGCTGCTCGGGTGCCATGTAGCGGAGCGTGCCAGCCACGGTGGGACGCCCCGGGTCGTCGAGCACGTGGACGAGCCCGAAGTCCGCCACCTTGGCCGTCAGCGTGCCCCGAGCGACCTCCAGCAGCACGTTCCCTGGCTTGAGGTCGCGGTGCACCACCCCGGCCTCGTGGGCCGCGGCCACCCCGTCGAGGATCTGAAGTGCCAGGTGGTCGACGGCCTCGAGGGACAGCACCTCGCGCCCGAGCATCGCCGACAGGGGCCCGCCGTCGACGAGGTCCATCACCAACCCAAGGGTGTCGCCGACGTCGATCACATCGGTGACCGGCACGACGTTGGGGTGCCGGAGCCGAGCCTGGATGCGTCCCTCGGAGAGCAACCGGGTCTCCAGCTCCGACGAGCGGGAGGAGAGCACCTTCAGGGCGTGGGACGTGCCCAGGCGGGTGTGGAGCACCTCGTAGACGACGGACGTGCCGCCCTGCCCGAGGATGCGCAGCACCCGGTACCGCTCGACCTCGTCCCCCTCGGCGAGGATCACAGACCGACCCGTCGCTTCGCCCGGTACCAGGCCCCGTGGGAGAGCCCGAGGGCCTTGCGGGCGTCGGTCTGGTTGCCCCCATGGGCCGCGAGGACCGACTCGAGGAGCTGCCGCTCGAAGTCGTGCATGGCGGTGGCGTGGTCACGGGCCGAGACCGACGGCGCCAGCGGAGGTGCCGCGACGGGCTGGGGGAGGTGGTGCCGCTCGATGCGCTGGGCCCCCTCGTGGATTGCCTGCACCAGCGCGTGCTGAAGGTCGTTCGCCAGCCCGCGGATGTTGCGGTTGGGGTAGCGACGTCCTGCGAGGATCTCCAGGGCGTCGTTGGAGATCGGCGGCCCCTTGGCCAGCCCGAGTCGGTCCAGCTCCCGCGCCCACAGCGACTGCGCCAGATCCGGGATGTCCTGGGGGTGCTCCCGCAGCGGCGGCACCTGGAGGGTCACCGTGGACAGCCGGTCGTAGAGGTCCCTGCGGAGCCCCGTCTCGTCGATGCGCCGGTTGGTGGCCGCCACGATGCGACCCGTGAACGTCAGCGTCTCGTCGCCGCCGACCCGCTGGAAGGTCCCCCGGTCCAGGAGCACCAGCAGCTTGGGCTGCACCGAGGCCGGCAGGTCGCCGATCTCGTCGAGGAACAGCGTGCCGCCCTCCGCCTGCTCCACCCAGCCCTTCTTCCCGCGGTCGGCCCCGGCGAAGGCACCCTTGTCGTGGCCGAAGATCACGTCCTCGGCGAGGGTCTCGGTGATGGCCGACGCATTGGCGTGCACGAAGGCGCCGGGCCGCCCGGACATGCGGTGCAGAGCCTCGGCCAGGTGGGTCTTGCCCGTGCCGCGCTCGCCCAGCAGGAGCACCGAGTACGGGAAGGGCGCGAAGGCCTGGAGCTTTGCGAGGAGCTCCTCCATGGCCGGGCCCGTGCCCACCGCTCCGTCCACCGCGGGGACCGCCGGATCCGCCCCCAGCGCGATGGCCTCGGACGCCATCGCGCACAGGGCCTCCACCCGCTCGCGGGCCTCGGCGGCGAAGCGGCCCGGGCCTCTCGGATCCGAGAGGAACACGGCGCCTCGTCGACCGAGGGGCACGCAGCCCACGGAGCGCAGGGCGGCCACGGAGTGCACGCTGGACCAGCGCCCGTCGCCCGCCGCGTCGTCTGCCCACCAGGCCCTGCGGCTCCGCGCCACCTGGCCCACGATGCTGCGGCTCACCGTGCCGGGCGCGGGAAGTCCGTCGCCGTCGCCTCGGGTGGCGAGGTGCTCCAGGCGCTCCCCCCGCCAGCGGACGGCCCACACCTCCGGGGCCCCCGTGGCCTCGTGGACCGCAGCGACCAGGGCCTCGAGGCGGCGCTGGACGGGACCTCGGGTGAGCGGGCCCAGTCGTCGGGCTGCCCAGGGCCACGGCCCGATGGGCGCCGCGGGCAGCACCACCAGGGTGGCGACCCCCAAGGTGGCCTGCTCGCCGGGGCCGATCACCGCGTCGGCCCTGAGCACGCCGTCGACCAGGACGCCGTTCTTCGAGTCCAGGTCCCGGAGCCTCAGCCCTTCCGGCGTGGGGGCCAGCTCCACGTGCACCCCGCTCACCCCCGGCGCATCGAGCAGCACGTCGCAGCGACGGGCGTCGCGCCCGAGGCGGACCGGGCGCTCCACGGAGATGGTCTGCACCAGCTGCCCTTCGTTCCGAAGCTCGACGTGGATCGCCATGGACGCCGCCTATCGCGCACCGCGGTGTGGCACGAGACCGTCGACGCGATGCCCCTCCCGCAGTCGCTGCTCGACCCAGGCGATGCGGGAGGAGGCATCGGCGAGGTGGAGCCGCTCGCCCCCCACCACGACCTGCTCGACCCCCTCGGCCAGGGCATCGTCCAGCCGACGACGCTCGGCCCGGCACCACGCAGCCACCCGAGCCCAGCGCAGGGGCCAGTCCGGCCGACGGGCGAAGGCCACGAAGCCCTCGACGTCCCCGAGGAGGGGGCCGGGGGGACGGTCCATCAGCCTCGCGAACACGTCGTCGGGGCCCTCTACGATGTCGGGGTCCTCCCAGTAGGCGCTCGCTCGGCGGACGGCGGCCGGCACGGCGCGAAGGAGCCACCGTGCCCAGTCCAGGGGGTCGACGACGCGCGCCAGGAGCGCGAACCCCACCAGCGCCACGATGGGGGGGAAGACCAGCGTGGCGACGGCCGGGGTGTCGCCGGGATCGGCCTGGTTCACCAGCACGTCCCACCAGCGAACGAAGAACCACAGGCTGAACAGCAGGAAGGCCGCCAGCCCCAGCCGGCCCCCGAGGTCGGCGACGAAGCGGAGCGGGCTGTGCCGCGACAACAGGGACGGGCGACGGGGCTCGGCGATCAGGCCGAGGCCGAGGGCGATGTGCACGGGCACCTCCATGCCCGTGTCCAGAGCAAGGCCCGTGCCCGCCCAGAGTGCGGCTTCGTCCGTTCGTCGCGTGTCCGGAATCCGGACGGCGGATGTTCGCCCCTACATCACGTGGCGTGGATCGACGTCCCAGGCGACCCGCACGCCCTTCTTGCCTGCCTGCTTCAGGCGATCCAGGTGGGCGGCCAGGAAGCGCTGCAGCGGGCCGGCCCCCCCGCCCCTCAGGACGAGCTGGAAGCGCCAGCGCCCGACCAGCCGTGGCATCGCCGCCGGCGCGGGCCCGAGCACGCCCACCTTCACGTTCTCGGGAAGCCGCCGCGCCGCCGCTCGCAGGTCGCGCCCCAGCTCCTCGGCCGCCGCCAGCACGGCCCGTCGGTTCACCCCGTCGAGGCGGATCAGACACATCCGCGTCGTCGGCGGGTAGCCGAGGGTCGCCCGCAGCCGCAGCTCCACGTCGACGAAGCCCTCGGGGTCGTCGAGGTGCTGGAGCACGTAGTGGTCGGGCTTGTAGGTCTGGACGAAGACCCGACCGGGCACATCGCCCCGCCCCGCGCGACCTGCCACCTGGACCAACAGGGCGAAGGTGCGCTCCGCCGCACGGAAGTCCGGCATCCGGAAGCCCCGGTCGGCGCTGATCACCACCGCGGTGTGCACCCCCGGGAAGTCGTGGCCCTTGGCGACGATCTGCGTGCCCACCAGCAGCTGGGTCTTCCCCTCGCGGAAGGCCGTGAGGATGCGGTGATGCGCCCCGCGGGCCGAGGTGGTGTCGGCGTCCATCCGGGCGATGGCGATCTCGGGGAACAGCCGCTCGAGGCGCTCCTCGACCTGCTCGGTGCCCTTCCCACCCTCCTCCATCTCGGGGGCGTGGCACACGGGGCAGGCGCCGTCGTAGCGGAGGGAGAGCGCGCAGTAGTGGCAGGTGACCCGGGCCGCCTGACGGTGCAGGGTCATGGCGACGCCGCAGTTCGGGCACTCGTAGGAGGCGCCGCAGGCTGTGCAGGTCACCACGGTCGCGTAGCCGCGGCGGTTGTAGAGGACGATGGCCTGGCCCCCGCGGGCGAAGGTGTCCCGCAGGGCCTGCTCCACCTCCGGGGCAAGCAGGGGCCTGGGTCCGTCGTCGGGCTTGGGGCCGCTGATGTCGACGACCTCGACCAGGGGGACCGGGCGCGCCGTGGCCCGCTCCGGGAGACGCAGCAGGGTGTAGCGACCGCTCCGGGCGTTGTGCCAGGACTCCAGGCTCGGGGTCGCCGAGGCCAGCACGACGGGGCAGCTCCGCAGCTTGCCGCACACCACGGCGAGGTCGCGGGCCGAGTAGGGCACGCCGTCGTCCTGCTTGTAGGAGTCGTCGTGCTCCTCGTCGACGACCACCAGTCCGAGGTCCTGGAAGGGCGCGAACAGGGCCGAGCGTGCCCCCACCGCCAGCTGGGCCTCTCCGGCGCGGATCCGCCGCCAGGCCGCCAGCCGCTGAGCCCCGGTCAGACCCGAGTGGAGCACCGCGACGGCCTGACCGAAGCGGGCCTTGAAGCGGCCGACGAGCTGGGGGGTCAGGCCGATCTCGGGCACCAGCACCAGCACCTGACGTCCCCGGGCGAGGGTGGCGGCGGCCGCGCCGAGGAACACCTCGGTCTTCCCGGCGCCGGTGACCCCGTACAGGAGGTAGGCGCCATCGGCGTCGTCGGCGGTCAGCACGTCGAGAGCCGCCCGCTGGTGGGCGTTGAGGTCCGGGGGCGTGGCCGAGCCCAGCGCGGGGGCGTCGTCGAGGAGGTCCCGCTCCTCCCGCTCCCCGAAGGTCACCAGGCCCTTCTCCTCCAGCCCCTTCAGGGAGCTCCCGGCCGAGCTGGGCTGCCCGTCGAGGAGCTCGCTGCGGTCCATCTCGCCGCCCCCCTCCTCCAGCCGTTCGAGGAGCTCCACCTGACGCCCACCGAGGCGCCCGCGCTCGGCCGAGGTGCGGGACACCGTGGCCACCTTCCCCTTGGGGCCCCCGACCTCCTTGTCCTCCCAGGCCGCGTAGCCGTGGCGGATCAGGCCGTCGATCGAGCGCTCCACGGCCTTCTTGTCGAGCTCCTGGGCCAGCTTCCGCACCAGTCCCCGTCGGGTCAGCCCGGGGCGCCGGATCACCTCCCGCAGCAGCAGCGCGGCGTCGCCTCCGATCTCGCGACGGCTGATCCCCTCGATGCCCTCCGTGGTGGGGTGCAGCACCCGCATCACCTTGGCGCGGATCTGGGACGGGAGAGCCGTCTGGATCACCATCCCCAGCGGCACCTTGTAGTAGTCGGCGATCCAGCGGAAGAAGGCGTACTGGACGTCGTCGAAGGCCGGGTAGGGGTCCAGGAGACGGCTGACCGGCTTCACCTTGGACGGGTCGAAGTCGACCGTGTCGGCGGTGTCGACGACGTAGCCGGTCTCTGCGACGCGGCCGAGGGGCACCAGGACGACGTGGCCGCGCCGGAGCTGCAGCCCCGCCGGCACGGCGTACGAGAGCAGTCCGGTGAAGGGCCTCGCCACCGCCACCTGGACGTACATCGACTACTCCGGCGGGTTGAGAGCCGGGGGCGCTCCGAAGCGGATGCCGACCACGTGGGAGATCGCCGACCAGCCGCCACCCAGGGGAATGTCGATGCCGTACTCGAGGGCTCCACCCTCGGTGGACACGCCGAGCCCCGCCGTGAGGATGGACTGGCTGGTGAGCCCCTCGTAGCGGTAGCCCCCGCGGATCCGGCCAGACTTGGGGGCCAGCTCGAAGCCAGCGGCCCCGAAGGCCGGTGCGCCGTTGCCCGGGCCGTCGACATAGCCGCCGTCGACCTCGAAAGCCCCCACGGGACCGTGGACCCGCACGCCGCCGCCGGCGGTGAGCGGCCGCTGGGAGAGGGGGTCGAAGGGGAGCAGGTTGTTGCCGGAGGCGCCGATGGTGACGTAGTCGCTGACCTTCCAGCCGAGCCCAGCGTCGAGGTTGCCGGTCGTGCCCTTGCCGTTGCGGTCGTTGTTGTAGGTGGTGACGTAGCCGCCGAGCCCGAAGGCCAGCTTGTCGCGCACGATCGGCGTGGCCAGGGAGAGCATGAAGTCGTGCTGACGCTTCATGTTGGGGATGGGCTCCCCCACCTCCCACCAGCCGGGCAGCTCGTCGGTGCGGAGAGGAGGCTCCCACCGATCCCCCGCGTACATGAAGCCCAGGGCGATGTACTCGGAGGTGCGTCCGTCCATGCCGCCGGCCGCCCAGTGGAGCCCGGAGGTGGGCCCCACGCCGAACTGCGCGGAGAAGTCGTAGCGACGGTTCAGTCCGAGCAGCCCCGGGTTGGTGGTGATCGACGCATTGCTCTCGTCGGCCGCGAGGCTTACGCCTCCCATCGCGGTCAGGTCGGCACCCAGCACCTCCGGCTCTGCACGCACGTCGTCCGAGAAGCCAAGAAGGAGGCCCGCGACGGCGAATGGGAGATGGAGCTTGCTCGCCATGGTCTTCCCTAGTACAAGGGCCGGCCGCAACGGCCGGGGAGCGAGCCTCCTACTGCCACCGCGGCCCCTTGTCGATGCTCCGTGACCGATGCGGACGTCGACCGACCCCCTTCGAGTGGAGGAGACCATGGACGCAGAGAAGCTCGCGGTGTTCGAGGAGCTGCTGCAATCGCGCCGCACCGCCCTGATGGCGAAGTCCGGCCAGGCGCTGGGCGAGCTCACGGGAGAGCGCGACACCGGTGGCGACGCCACCGACATCGCCAGCGAGGAGTCCGATCGCGACCTTGCCCTGCGCATGCACGACCTCGACCGTCGTCTCATCAAGGAGATCGAGCGGGCCCTCGTTCGGGTCCGTAGCGGCGACTATGGCGAGTGTGTGGCCTGCGGCGACGACATCACCGAGCGCCGGCTGATGGCCCGTCCCACCGCCACCCACTGCATCGACTGCATGACCGAGCTCGAGACCGTCCGCGGCAACCGTCGAGCGTTCGCGTAGTCAGTCGTCCAAGGGCCGGAGACGCACGACGCGGAGCGCCTCCACCCCCGAGCAGATCGGCATTCCCGACGGCGCCCGGAGCTCGGGCCGGGCCGAGCTGAAGACGTCGTCGACCACCTGCCAGCCGAGGTGGCCCAGCGTGCGGGTCGTGATCGACACCGCGCCGGTGGCGCCGGCGGACATCCAGCGGGAGCGGGCCGAGGTGACCGCTGCCGCTCGGCCGGTGGCCACCTGGGGCTGCAGGATCCCGGGAAGGTCCAGGATGACCGTAGCGGTCGGCGCATCGCGCCGCAGTCGCTTGAGGAGCGCCTTGGTGCCGGGCACGCCCAGGCGAACCGACACCCCCTCCAGGTTCACCAGCAACGCGCCGTCGTGGGGCGGCACGGTCCACTGGGCCTCCCCCACTCCCTCTCGGTGCACGGTGCCCCAGTGCCCTGCGAAGCTCGACGCCGACAGCACGCGATCCTTGAACGCGATCACGTCCGGCTCGTCGACCTCGTGGTGCGCACGCAGGCGCCCCTGGAGCAGGGACTTCAGGCGGTACCAACGGGCGTCGAAGCCGCTGCCCAGCGACCAGTAGGTGAGCTGGCCCACCTCGACCCGATCGAGCTCCATCCCGATCAGCTGGTCGACGATGGTGGTGCGGGCGCGGATCATCGACAGGATCGACGGGGCCGCGAAGGTCGGCAGCAGCTTCGGGTGGCGCCGAAGCAGCCACGCGGCGACCGGGTCCCTGGGTCGTCGCACCCGATGTCCCTCCACAGCGCCGAGGGCGTACAGGGACCATCGCGCGGCGATGGGCAGTCGGTGCTCCAAGCAGGGTCCAGGGTTCGGGGGTGGAGGGGACCATCCTACTGCAGAGCGCCGTCCCCGCGAGAGGCCGCTTGACGGCGTCCCGGCCAACGTGCAGAAATGCGTCGATGCGTAGGCTCGTTCCCATTTCCCTGTTGGTCGCGCTGGCCGGCTGCACGGCCGCCAAGGCGTCCCTGCAGATCGTCAACGCCGAGCAGTCGCTGACCCGCGCCCACAGCCAGGGTGCCGAGGACATCGCGACCTACGAGTACACGATGGCGCGCCTGTACCTGGAGAAGGCCCAGGAGGAAGCAGGCTACAGCGAGTTCCGCATCGCCGACGCCCTCGCGCGCCAGTCCGCCGAGTGGTCCGACCGCGCCGTCATCTTCGTCGAGAAGCGCGGCCGCACCGAGATCGAGCTCGACGACTTCGTGCTGCCGGAGAAGCCCACCGAGGCTCCGGCGCCCAAACCCGCCCCCACGCCCGCCCCCGACGAAGACTGGCTGGAGGAGTCCAACCCCGACACGGTGCCCGGAGGGGGTCCCGAGGAAGAGCCCGCCGAGCCGCCGCCCGAGGAGGAGCCCGAGGAGGAGGAGCCCGATCCGTTCGAGATCGAAGAGTCCGACGACGAGATCGAGATCGAGGGCGCCAACCCGAAGCCCCAGCCCAAGGTTCCCGGCGGCATCGAAGACACGGGCGGTCCTCAGTGAGCCGCTCCCTGCTGCTGCTGCTGGCCGTCGGCTGCGCCCAGCCCCACCTCGTCCGCACCTCCGTCGACGAAGCCCAGAGCACCATCGGCGCCGCCCATCGGGTCTACGGTCCGCTGTGCGCCCCCGAGAAGCTGGCCACCGCCCAGGCCCACCTCGACTTCGCCAAGATCGAGCTCCACCAGGGCTTCGTGCGCCGGGCCGAGCAGCACGCGGCGATCTCCAAGGAATACGCCATCGCCGCCCTGGATCAGGCCACCCCCTGCGGAGGCGTCGACCAGGACAAGGACACCATCCCCGACATCGTCGACCGCTGCATCATCGAGCCGGAGGACATGGACGGCGATCGCGACGAAGACGGCTGCCGCGACGTCGACCCCTACGGCGACGAAGACGGCGACGGCATCCTCAACAACGACGACGCCTGCATCGACGACCCCGAGGACTTCGACGGCCACAACGACCTCGACGGCTGCCCCGAGACCAGCGAGGACAGCGACGGCGACGGCATCGTCGAGGTGGTCGACAAGTGCCCGAACGACCCGGAGGACATCGACGGCTTCCAGGACAAGGACGGCTGCCCCGATCCCGACAACGACCAGGACGGCGTCCCCGACATCCGCGACGCCTGTGCCGTCGTCGCCGAGGACATCGACAGCTGGGACGACGAGGACGGCTGTCCCGACCCCGACAACGACCTCGACGGCGTGCCCGACATCTACGACCAGTGCCCCAACGTCCCCGGCGAGCGGGACAAGGACGGCTGCCCGCTGGCCGACGGCGACAAGGACGGCATCGCCGACGCCAACGACCGCTGCCCCACCGAGCCCGAGACCAAGAACGGCTACCTCGACGAAGACGGCTGCCCCGACGTGCCCCCCGGCAGCGTCAAGGTCACGAACACCCGGGTGGAGATCAAGGAGGTCGTCTCCTTCGAGACAGGCTCCGCGACCCTCGAGGCCAGCTCCCTCAAGGTGCTGAACGACGTCGTGAAGGTCCTCCAGGACGCCCCCACGATGAAGCTGCGCATCGAGGGCCACACCGATGCCGAGGGCGCCGACAGCGCCAACATGAAGCTGTCGGAGGAGCGGGCCGAGTCCGTGCGGGTCTACATCGAGAGCCAGGGCATCGAGCGGAGCCGCCTGAAGAGCCAGGGCTTCGGCGAGACCAAGCCCATCGACACGAACCGCACGCCCGCCGGCCGCGCCAAGAACCGCCGCGTGGAGTTCCACATCCAGAAGGACTAGCGGGCCCGCTTCCCCGGGCGCTTGGGAAGGGCCGGCGCGGCGCGGGTCCAGTGGATCGACAGCGGACCGCCGTCGCCGAAGCGGGGAAGTGGCTCGTGGGCCTTGTAGGTCCCGAAGACCCGGTCCCACCAGGCCACGGTGATGCCAAAGTTGTGGTGCCACTCGCGATGGTAGTGGTGCACGGCGTGCTGGGGCTGGGCCATCCACCAGGCGTGGTGCGGGAGCTCGTGCTGCACCTGGTGGGCGTAGGCGGCGAATGCGGCGTAGAGCAGTCCTCCCACCGCGACCCCGAGACCCGCCGAGGGGGACAGCCAGCTGACGACGAGGGCGCCCGCGGCGGTCGGCAGCCCGTAGTCCCGGAACTCGCCGAGCCAGCCCTGGCCCTGGCCGTGCTGGTGGTGCTTCGCGTGGTGCTTCGTGATCAGGAAGCCCGCGTGCATCCACCGATGGGCCCAGTACTCCACCCAGGTGCCCAGCACGCACGCCCCCACCGCCGTCGCTGCGACCATCATCCAGTCCACGGAACACCTCCTCGGGGCCAGCGTCCGTCGCCTGCCCTCGCCTCGGTGAACACCGGCGGTCGGGGCAGCTGTCACCTGGCTCGGACGCGCATCCGTCACGACCCGTGCCAGCAGCGGATGGTGGTCACGTCCCACGGCCACTCTCGGCAGGTCGGCAGCCATCGGCGACCACCTGCTGCCCGTCCGCTTCCTCTGCCCGCTCGCCCTATGGCGCCGGCTTCCGGTGGGCTTCGTAGTCTTCCAGGTACCCGGCCGCCCGGGCCTTGAACCCCTCGCTGGCGGAGGGATGGGCCATCTCGACGCGCAGCATCTCGGCGCCCTCGGTGTAGCCGGCCACCGCCAGCGAAGCGGCAAGGTTCCGTCGCAGCCGTCGGACCTCTTCGTCGTCGGCCCCCCTCGCCGTCTCAGCCATCGACACGGCCTCACGCATCAGGGTGAGAGCCTCCTCCACCTGCTGGTTGGACTCCAGCGCCAGGCCGAGGTTGTTGATGGCCACCGCCGTGGCCCAGGTGTCGCCGTACATCCGCCGCCGCAAGTCCACCGCCTCTCGCGCCAGGGCCAGGCTCGCGTCTCCCTCCTCCACCAGCGCGGCTTCCGTGACGATGTCCACGACATCGGGGTGCTCCCGGGTTCCGAGGGCCGCATCCGACCGGGCGAGGGAGGCCCGGAACTTCTTCCGGGCTTCGTCGCTTCGCTCCAGCCGGGCGAGGATGTGCCCCTCCACCGCGAGGGCCCTGGCGACCTTGACCTCGTGGCCGAGTGCCTCGTGGGCCCGACGCGCCCGGTCCACGCGCTCCAGCGCCTTGTCGGCATCCCCCGCCATGATCCAGACCTCCGAGCTGAGCTGCAACGCAGCGGCTTCGACGTCCGCGTGGCCTTGCTCCGCGGCGAGGGCTGCCAGGGCATCGATCGCCTCGCCGTCGCCCTCTCCGGCGATGGCGCCAGCCTCCAGGCGGGTCAAGCTCGCTTCCAGGGTCTTCTTCGCCAGGGGTCCGTGGGTCGCTGTCAGCGCGTCCACCGCAGCATCCAGGGTGGTGAGGGCCGCGTCGAGGTTCGAGGTGGCCAGCTGCACCCGACCGATCACGCCCAACAGCTGCGCCCTCACCCGCGGGGACATCTCCCGCCGGTCGAGGGCGGCCACCGCTTGGTCCAGGACCTGTCGTGCCGTGAGCTCCTCGGTGCCCGCCACCCCCGGATCGGCGGCCTCCAGCATCTCCACCAACAGGTCGAAGTTGGCCTCGGCCTCCGCCGCCGCGGCCTCGGCCGCTTCCTGCTGCACGCGGATCCGTTGGGCCTGCAGGGTGGCCGTGGCGCCCCACCCGGCCAACAGGACCACCCCCGCAGCGGACGCCAGCACCCGGCCCGGATGGGCACGGAGCCACCGCCACAGCCGATACGTCGACGACGCCGATCGGGCCTGCACCGCATGCCCCGCCAAGGCTCTCTCCAGATCGAGGGCGAGGGCCGCCGCAGAGCGGTAGCGGAGGGCGGGGTCCTTGGCGGTGGCCATCTGCACGATGGCATCCAGGTCCCCCTCGGCGGCGGGCAGCACGGTGGAGGGCCTGGCCAGCGGTCGCTCGGTGATGGCCTTCAACAGCCCCGTGCCGGACGACGCCTGCCACGGCGGCTGGCCCGTCAGCGCCGTCCACAGCAACACGCCCAGCGCGTGGACATCGGTGCGCACCGTCACGGCGCCGCCGTCGATCTGTTCCGGCGCTGCCCAACGGGGGGTCAACAGCCGGGCCCCCGTGGCCGTGCGCCCATCCTCCTCCGTGAGCTTGGCGATCCCGAAGTCCAGCACGCGGGGACCCGTGTCCTCGTCGACGTAGACGTTCTCTGGCTTCAGGTCACAGTGCACGACCAGCTGCTGGTGGGCATGGTCCACCGCTCCACACACCTCGATCAGGGCCCGCACCCGAGCCCCTACCGGCTGGGTCTGGCACCAATCGACCCAGTGAAGCCCTCGGACCCGCTCCATGACGTAGTACGGCACGCCCGCTGGGGTGCGGCCCCCATCCAACAGGCGCACGATGTGGGGGTGCCGAAGCTGGAGGAGGATCTGGCGTTCCCGACGAAACCGGTCCTCGAAGTCCGCGGTGCCGGGCCCCTTCCGCATGAGCTTGATGGCCGCGTCCATCGCCAGCTCCCCATCCACCGGGGTCGCCGCGTAGACCGCGCTCATCCCTCCCTCCCCGAGCAGCTCCCCCACCCGCCAGCGGCCGATCTGGCTCGGCACCCCCGCTGCCACGGCCTGCAGGTCCGCCAACGGATCGGGCCCGTCGAGCCCGTCCAGGAGGCTGCGAAGGGCAGCGGCGTCCTCGGCCGGCAAGGCAGCCACGAAGGCGTCCCGCTCCGGCCCCGTCACGTCGAGGGCCTGGTCGAGAAGGGAGTCGAGGCGGTCCCACGCCTCGGGACTCAGGTCGGGACGAAGCCGCGCCATGCCACCTGCTCGTCGGACAACGCCTGGGCGAGCCAGAGCCGAGCCTTCGCCCACTCTCGCTTCACCGTTCGCGTCGACACCCCCAGGACGTCCGCGGTCTCTTCCACGGAGAAGCCACCGTACACGCGATGTTCGACGATGTCCGCCAGTCGGGGGGCGCGCCCCCGGAGCCCCTCCACGGCACGCTGCACCGTGAGGACCAGCTCGGCCTCGGAGGTGGAGAGGTCCGCCACCCCATCCAGATCGTCGCTGTGGGCCGCGCCCTCCCCCCGCTTGACCGCCAGGCGGCGCTCGGCGTGGTTCAACAGGATCTGCCGCATCGCCCGGGTGCACACCGCGAAGAAGTGCTGGCGACTCGCCCACTCGGTCCCCCGGACCGCCCCTACCTTCATCCACGCTTCGTGGAGCAGCGCCGTGGTCTGCATCCCGGGGTCGCCCCTCCAGCGACGGCGTTGCCCTCGGGCCATCCTCCGCAAGTCGCCGTACAGGCTGGGGGCCAGCTCGTTGGCGGCGTCGGCATCGCCCTCGGACAGCCGCTGCAGCAAGCGGGTGATGTCATGGGGATCCGTCACGCGCCGCCCTCCATCGACGTTCTGACACCCGTGGACCCCAACCGCAAAATTCTTTGGCCCCGTCCTCGCTCGGATCCTGTGGACCCAGACAGACGCTGGAGGATTCATGCGCCGAGTTGGTTCGATGGTGATGCTGCTGACGGTGACGGGCTGCCCCACGGCGGATCCCAAGGACGAGGAGCCGATCGACGAGGTCGTCACCGACACCGGAACGCCCCAGGGTGACTGCGAGACCCGGGAGGTCCTCACCGCGGACCTCTTCGTGGGGGGCGGGGAGCTGCCCCCGTTCACCTGCTGGTCGGTCTCCGACACCCTGCGCCTCGACGCGGGCACCTTCACGATCCACGAGGGCGTCGACGTGACGTTCTCCACGGGCAGCCACCTGTGGATTCCCAGCGGCGCCCAGCTCTCCGTCGATGGCACCGAGGCCGCGCCGGTCGAGCTCCACACCGGTGACCCCGCGATCACCTGGCAGGGGATCGGCTTCGAGAACAGCCAGGGCAGCGGCAACCGCCTCGTCCACGTGCGCATCGAGAACGCGGGCGACAGCCCGTGGAACGGCTCCTCCGACAGCTTCGCGGCGCTCTGGGTGGAGGGCACCACGACCTTGGCCCTCGACCACGTCACCTTCCGGAACAGCCAGGACTTCGCCATGCAGGTCCGCGCCGAGGCCCCCTCCGTGACGGCCGAGGCCCTTCACTTCGAAGGCAACGGCAAGACCGCGTGGGTCAGTGCACAAGACGCCGCGATGTTCCAGACCGACACCACCTTCACCGACAACGACGACGACCGCATCTACGTGGGCGGCTCCAACGGCAGCGACGACATCACCGAGGACGCCACCTGGCAGGCCGTCGCCGGAGGCTGGCACGTCAACGGCAGTCTGACCATCGCGGCCACGTGGACGCTCGCGCCGGGAGCCAGGCTTCACATGGCCGAGAGCACCCGGATCCTGGTGGTCGACACGGGCACCCTGGTGGCGGAGTCCAACGCCGAGCCCATCGTGTTCGAAGCCGCGGTCCCCGGGACCAAGGGCTTCTGGACCGGCATCGAGGTGCAGAGCACCGGAAGCTTCGGTCCCCTGACGGTGGGCGCGCTCTTCGACGGCGTCGAGGTCCTCGACGCCGGACACGCCGCCCACAACGGCAACAGCGACACGGTGGCCGCCCTGTTCTTGCAGGCCATCGGGGCCACCGAAGTCCGGAACACCGTCATCGCCAACAGCGAGGGCTACGGCGTCTGGGCCACCAACCAACACGAGCTGGCGGGCTTCGCCGACAACACCATCGCCGACGTCGACGTGCCGGTCATCATGGCCCCGAACAACGTCGTCCACGTGGTGAACTCCGGCTCGAGCTTCGACGGCGCCGACCCGCGTCTTCACGTCGGTCACACGAACACGGACCGGCTCGAGGCCCCGGCGACCTGGAACGACCCCGGCGTGCCCCTGTTCTTCGTGCAGCCCTTCTACGTGGACGCTCCCCTCACCCTCAACGAGGGCATGGAGCTGCAGTTCGACCAGTCCCAGCGCATGTACGTGGAAGAGGGCGGCTCCCTCGCCTCCCTCGGCACCGCCGCCCGACCGAACGTGTTCCGCGGGGCCAACGAGATCGCGGACGGCTACTGGACCGGTCTTCGCTTCGACAGCCGCAGCAGCAGCAACCAGCTCACCTACACCTCCGTGCTGCACGCCGGCGTCGAGCCGTGGACGGGCAACAGCGAGTCGGCCGCGTCGATCTACCTGGGTGCCAATGCCCTGCTCGGCCTCCAGGACTCCGAGATCGACCTCGGCGGTGGCTGGGCCATGTGGCTGTCGACCGGCGCCGACTTCACGTGCGGGAGCACCCCCTTCCATACCCTTGGCTACAGGGCAGAAGACGACACGGTGTTCAGCGGCTGCTAGAAGCGCACCCCGGCGAACCAGCCGGGATGCAGTCGCACCACCCCCGTGTCGTTCACCGGCAGGTCCCACGACGGCATGGAGGTCACCTTGGCCTCCCGGGTCTGCATCGACACGTGGCCCCCGAGGCTGAGCCCCGCGAACACTCCGAAGCGGTCGTGCAGGTCGTAGCCGACCTGTCCCCGCAGCATGGGCACGACGATGACCGGCTCGCCGTAGAGGAAGGCCGGGAAGTGCACCATGCCGACCAGGTCCACGTCGGCCGTGAAGCCGCCCACCCACACGGGGCGAACGCCGACGCCCCCGCCGATGGAGAAGCGTCCGTCGGCGTCGTAGGGGTCGTAGCCGAGGGTCGTCGAGGTGAAGAACGAGCGGGTGCCCGACTTCAGGGACAGGTTCACGGGGGAGAGGTCGCTGGAGGACACCTCGACGTCCAGGATGCCGTCCCGCACGACGTTGAGGAAGCCGAGAGGCAGGCCGGAGCCCGTCTCCGCGACGTTGACGAAGCCGATGGAGAGGCCATCCAGCGCGCCGGACCGATTGACGACGCCGAGCTGGACCCCGTCCATGTCGGTGGCGTCGTTCACGACCCCGTTCTGGAGCCCGGAGAGACGACCGGCCCGGTTGTAGACGAAGCCCGACTGCCAGCCGTGCACCTCACCGCGGTAGGTGGTGGCGCCGAGGGCGAAGGAGGCTCCCTGGAGGGCGCCGCCTCCGGTCACCAGGCCGAAGGCCGCGTGCTGGCGTAGGTTCTCGGCCCGGCGGCGGGGCCAGTATTGGAGGGAGACCGCCTCGTCCTGCAGGGCGCCGCCCCGAGCCGTCGTGGCGCTGCGAGGGATCGTGCGCATCGGCGCCGGGTCGAGCAAGGCCAGCTGGGCGTCGATCAGATCGACCCGACCCTCACGGGCGTGGTCGCCATCGTCGACGACGACCCGGTAGCGGCCCGGCGGCAGCCCGATCTCGAGGGAGCGGCCGTCAGCCTTGAACAGCTCGGCGGCGAGGTGACCGTCGGAGGCCCACACGTGGACCCGCCCCTCCAGCTCGACGGGCAGGCGTAGTCCCGAGGTCTTGGAGCCGAGGTCGGTGAGGACCAGGTCGCCGGTGCCGGTCAGGTCGAACTCGTACTGGGGGTGCTGGGAGCCCCGCTGGGTGGCCTCGGTGCGGGAGAGGGTCTCGGAGTGGGCGAAGTCGTAGGCCTCCTGGAGGGTGACGCGGGCGTCCTGGTCGGCATCCGCGGCCCCCCGCAGCCCGGAGACCAGGGCGTGGGTGAAGAAGGACCCGCCAATGCGCCCCGCCTCCTGGCTGACCTCGTCGGCGGACGACGAGGTGAGGAAGGCGTGCCCGGCCACCGTGCTGGAGGCGTCCACCAGGAAGGCCGGCACGGCGACGCCCCCCTTGCCGCTGACCAGCGCACCCGACGAGCAGGAATCGAGCACGGCGATGCGGACGTCGACGTCGAGCGCATCGAGGTCGGCGCGGAGATCCAGGTAGCCGTAGCGGTCCTCCCCGAGGAGCAGGCCCCGCTCGTCGCTGTGGCCCGAGTAGTAGACCACCAGCTCCGTGCGTCGGGCCGTGGCCTCGGCCGCGCGCTCTCCGAGGGCTGCCAGGGACTGGCGGAAGTCGTCGACCGAGGGGTCGGCGAGGAGCACCACGTCGTCGGCCGCCACGCCACCGAGCTCCTGGAGTACCTCCGCCACGGAGCGGGCATCGTCGGTGGCGTAGCGGAGGCGGGCGCGCTCCATGCCCCCATCGTTGGCCCCGGCCACCAAGGCCAGACGGCGGGTGGGCGCCTCCCCCGCGAGAGCGAGGGACAAGGCCAGCAGCGGGATCATCGGCCCTCCTTCCGCAGCAGCACCGAGGTCTGCTGCAGGTCGGTGTTCAGCTCGGCCTCCGCGGCGTCGGGGCGTCGGGCCAGGGACCGCGCTCGCTCCAGGACCTCCTCCACGTCGATGGGGTCGTCGGAGGTGACCAGGAAGAAGCGCTCGTGGGCCGGTGCGTCGTCGAGGCGGTAGCCCACCGACAGGTTGGTGACGCCGTCCACGTCCAGCGCCGTGTCGCCGTCGATGGGGAAGTGCAGGGTGGCGACGCCCGCGCCGTCGATGGACACGATCACGCCATGGCGAGCGCCCATCGCCGCGTAGGAGAGCTGCACCACGTCCCCTTCCCCGACCTCCTCCCCGGGCTCCAGGGGAAGGACGCCGCCGTCCACCCGCTGGGTGATCATCAGCCTGGGCTCTCCCTTGCTCCCGATGTACTCCTCGGTGGGACCGGTGTTCACGGCGAACACCAGCACCACGGCGGCGAGGAGTGCGGGCACCATCGCCACGAGCCACGGCAGCCTCCGTCGGGGCTCCTGGAGCTCCTGCTCGATGGTCAGCGCCACCACCCGGGGCGGGTAGAGCTCCAGGATGGCCTCGGTCGACGCCTCCAGGGCCGCGAGCCGCTCCAGGCCGCCCTCCTCCTCCTCGAGCTGCCGCATCACGTCGGCGGTCTCCTCGGGGCTCAGATCCTTCAGGACGAGCCGCTCCAACATCCAATCCGGCACCGTCATCACAGCACTCCTTCCAGCTCGGCCACGTGGGCCCGCAGGGTCCTGACGCGCTTGCGCACGCCGCTCACGCTCATTCCGACCTCGTCCGCCACCTGCTCCCAGGTCATCCCGTCCAGGAGCACCAGCGTCGCGATCACCCGGGTCGACGGCTCCTCTCGACCGAAGATGCGGTCGAGGGTCACCCGGGCCCAGGCCCGTCGATCGACGTCGGGGGCGGTGGCGATGGTCTGCAGCAGCTCGTCACCTGGATGCTCCGGCTTCCGCTTCCGGGTGCGGATGCGGTTGAGGCAGGTGTTGGTCGCCATGGTGAACAGCAGCGACCGGGGGGCGGTCTCCACGAGCCGCTCCTGGTTCCGCAGGACGGCCACGAAGGTCTCCTGCATGGCCTCCACGGCCTCCTGCTCGTTGCGGAGCATCTTGCGGCACCGACGGAGGACCATCGGGCCGTAGCTCCGGTAGAGGGCCTCGACGTCTACGGCCACGGGCCCTCCAGCTCGCAGGGGTCGACGAGCCGCAGCCGGGTCGCACCCACGGGTTCCGGGCCGAAGTGCCGCTCCAGCAGCACCCCTTCGGGGTGCTTCGAGACGTCGAGGCAGACCAGCCGGGGGGCCTCTCGTGGGAGCCCGACCTTGTTGGTGAGGACGAGGCGGAAGCGGCCGCCGGCGTCGACGGGCGGGTCTACCGCGAAGGTGTCGCCGTCGACGCTCTGGAGCAGCCGGTCGTACACGGTCACCGACAGGTAGGATCGACGGGGGTGCGTCCGGCCCTCGAGCACGGCCACCTTGCCCTCGGGCACCCGGAACGGGAGGTAGCGGTAGTGGGCGTCGGGGTTCACCCCGAGGTTGCCGAGTGTCACGGGGCGGACCTCGTCGCCCGGGGTCGGGTCGATGCGGCCCGACGCCACGGCGCGATGGAGCGAGGCGACGGTGATCTGGTGGACGACGAGCCACACGAGCGCCAGGGTCGACCCGGTCATCGCCAGCAGGAAGACGGCCATCATGCGGCCACCCGCGGCGGCACCAGGGCGTCCCAGGGCCGGTAGAAGCGGGTGCTCAGCAGGTAGCGGCCGGGGGGCGCGTCCAGCACGACCCGTGCCTGTCCCTGGCGGTACGCGGCCTCCATCTGCTCCCAGGAGACCCGCGCCACGGGCCGTAGGTCGAGCCCGTAGAGCACGGCGTTGACTGGACCGTCGGCGCCCTCGTCGAGCTCGAGGACCAGCCCGTCGGTCACCCGCACCTTGGTCACGAAGGTCACGGTGGCGGGGTTGTCGCCCAGCACCCGAAACCAGGGCGTCCGCATCTGGACCGGGGTGGGGCGACGCCCCCACAGGAGCCAGACGGCGCCGAGGAGCAGGGCCAGGACGACGGGGCCCGCCGCCACCCCGAGCAGGAGAGGCCACGGGGTCCCGAGACCCCACGCCGCCAGCGCCGCACAGCCCGTCACGAACAGCGCCTCTTCGCCGATGGGCGCCGCCGAGGAGCGGACCCGTCGTCGGGACAACCCGAACCACAGCGCACCCAGCCCCACCACCCCGAGCCACGGCCCGCCCGCGAGCAGAGCCACCGGCGCAGCGGCCAGGCGGACCACGAGGCTTCCCCAGCGCCCGACCTCCAGCAGGCCGTCGAGCAGACCGTGGTCCCCCCGCAGGAGGTGCAGCGGCAGCGGAGCCGGCCTCATGCCCCCTCCACCTGCACGTCGAAGGCCCGCATGTACCCGGCGAAGCGCTCCCGGAGGGAGTCCGGTGAGTAGCCGTACTTCTCCAGGTCGTAGCGATGCTTCCCGTGCTTGCCCGCGGGGTTCGCGTCGAGGAAGGCCTGCAGGGCCGCCTCCACCTCGTCGTCCCAGCGCAGACCCGCCTTCTCGAGGATGCGACGGGCCGTGCCCAGCGGGTCCGATGTCAGCTGCTGGTAGGCCACGTCCACGAAGCGGTCGCGGTCGGCGGTCTGCCGCAGCTCGACGCTCCGCTCCGCGCCCATCGCGATGGCGTCGATGAGGGCATCCGAGGTCCGCTGGTAGTCCACGTGGTTCGACGCCAGGTGGTGGGTCATCGAGATCATCGAGTTGACCGACGGAATCACCTTGGCCGGGTCCCGATGGAGCTGGACGATGAGCGCCTCGGGGAGGGTCTCGTAGGTCTCGCGGATGGCGGTGAAGTGCCCGGGGGCCTTCAGCACCCAGTGGCTTCCGGGCAGCTCGTGCTGCAGCAGCTGCAGGGTGCGGCGCAGGTAGCGGTAGGCGTCGTGGCCCTCCTGCTGCACCAGCCAGTCGCCATAGGCGTAGACCGGCCAGATGCTCCACCACTGAAGCCCCATGAAGGTCGGCAGCATCAGGTAGGTGCACTCCACGGGCAGCTGGGCCCCGGTCTCGTGCAGCGTCTTCATGCCCGGGAGGAAGGTGTCGGTGAGCCAGGCGGTGCGCCGGGCCTGCCGGAGCCGGTCGGGGTCCCCTCCGGCCCTCCACACCGCGGGGCTCGGGGCCGGCAGGGGCTCCATCGCCAGCCACAGGGGGAGCGACAGCGCATCCGGGTGACTCGCCAGCAGCCGCTGCAGCAGCGTCGAGCCCGTGCGGGGAGGGGCCGCGATGACGATGGGACGACGGAGCGGCGCCTCGAGGGCCTCCGGCGTCCGCTTGGCCGCCTCCACCTGCCGCAGGTGGTTCGACAGGGCGCGGACGATGGCGCCGCGGGCCATCAGGCGTCCCAGCACGTTCAGCCGGGCGTCGCGGTTGGCGGAGTCCACGAAGGTGTCGAAGGCCTCGTGGAAGGGCCACCGCCCCCAGTCCGACAGCCCGGTCCGGTCCTCGGCCGCCGCCATCAGCTGCCCCTTGCGGAGGGGCGCGATGGTGAGTCGGTCGGCCCAGTCCTCGGAGAAGCGGGTGAGGGCGTGGACCCAGGGGTGGACGCCGTGGGGGATGGTGAGCGCGGTGGTCATGCCGGTCTCCTCTCGATGCGAGGGGACCGCTGGGGCCCCGCTCGGTGGGTTCCCTTGCACAAACTCCGCGGGGCGCCGCAGCTGTTACCGGCCAGCCCGAACTTCTTCATACGAGTGCCAGGACGCCGGCAATCGGCGCCAGGAGGCCCAGTGCCGAGCCGGCCAGGTAGTCCCGGAAGCGGATGTCGGTGGCCGCCAGGCCGTAGGAGATGGGGGACGACAGCTGGCCCAGCAGCCGCAGCCCTGCCACCACCAGCACCGGGTGGCGGTCCACGTGCTTCAGCAGCGTCCGCACCCAGCCGGGGGACCGGGCCTCGCGGGGCCGCAGGTAGCGCCCGACCACGAAGGGACCGGTCACGTAGAGCAGCGCGCCGCCGCCGGACACGACCGCGGCCCCCGGCCCCGACAGCCCGACGGCGGCGAGTCCGACCAGCACCATCCCGGGGAAGGCCACCACCCCACCGACGGCGAAAGCGACCAGCAGGCCCGCGGGCCCGAAGGCGGCGAGGAGCTCGGGATCGGGAGGCCCGGCGAGCGCGGCGGCAGCGAGCCCCGCGAGCACCAGGCCCCCCACGACGACACGGCCGTGGGACATGGGGACCTCCGCCCCCTGAAACACCGGGCAGGGCGGCAGCTGTCACCAGCGCCCCTCTGAGGGGTCAGAGCGGAAGGGGTAGCGGGACCGCCTCCACGACGCTGTCCGGCAGCGGATCGTTCGGGGTCAGAGCGGAAGGCCTTCCGCTCTGACCCCTTTGGTGGCCCCCGGCGCTGCCCGACCCCTCGGGGCTGCCCCCTTGGGGCACCGACACCCACGGGTGACAGCTCCGCCGGGCGCCGGACCTCTCAGGACACACCCGAGGAGTTCCCATGCTGACCCTGTTCCTGCTCTCTGCCTTCGCCGCCCCCAGCCTCGAAGGCACCTGGGCCCTGGAGATGCGCGCCGTCTCCGCCAGCCAGGTCCCCGTGCTCGGCGATGTGAGGAGCATCACCCGCACCGGCGTCCTGGTGCACCTCGAGCCCGACGGCGACGCCTGGGTGCAGCAGCACCGCCCCTGCGGCTCCTCCATCGACGGCGGCGCCTTCGTGAAGACCCGCATCCCCGACGCCTACTTCGAGCGGGTGCGGCCCAAGACCCTCGCCCCCCAGGTCCATGACGACGGGCGCTTCGTGGTCGACATCCAGCGCTTCACCGGCGGCTGGGACCCGTCGGCCTGCGACGCCGTCCCCACCACCACCGACGACCCCTGCGTCCGCGACTGGGACGACGACGGCAAGCCCGGCATCACCATCGAGGTGAAGGCCCCTCTCATCCCCTGGGCCGAGGTGTACGTCGCCCAGAAGACCCATCCGTTCCTGGACGGCCACATCGTCCACGACGACCTCGTCGAGGGCCACATGACCATGCTGGAGCTCGACAACCGGGTCCTCGGCGCATCGAACCGACTCTTCCACGGCCAACCCCGCACCCGATCCGTGGACGAGGCGTCGACCTTCCGCATGGAGCGCCTCCCCGACGACGCCCGCTGCAGCGACGTCCTCGAGCACCTCGCCCTGGAGCGCTGATCAGAGCCCGAGGACCTCGCGCACCGCCGCCACGACCTCGTCGTGGAGCGGGCCGTTGGTCACGATGACGCCCTGGTTGTTCTCGAGTCGACGCCCCTGGGAGAAGTCCAGGTCGACGCCACGGCAGTCGGTCACGCGCCCCCCGGCCTCCGTGATCACCGCGCAGCCCGCGGCGTGGTCCCAGATCTTCTCGACGTAGTGCTTCCGGGTGGGCAGCCGCAGGTAGACGCTGGCGTCGCCCCGAGCCACCGCGGCGTACTTGCACTGGCTGTCGATCCGGTAGGGCGGAAGCGTGATGCCCAGCTTCTCGGCCACGATGGCCGAGTGGGACTGGTTGGTGTGGCCCTTCTCCACGGACTCGCAGAAGCGCACGGCGCCGAACGCCGAGGCATCGCTCACGGAGACAGGGTGCTCCAGCACGTCGTCGAGGGTGCGCATCGTCGCCCCCTCCCCCTTCACCGCGATGAACAAGCAGCCCTTGGCGCCATCGGGCTCGGCGGCATCCACGGGCAGGTTCGGGCAGCCGAGCACCCCGAGCACCACCTCTCCGTCCTCGATCAACGCCAGGGCGACCGCGTACTGGTCCAGCCGCAGGAAGCCCTTGGTGCCGTCGATGGGGTCGAGGGTGAAGTGGCGGCCCTGGGCCCCGCCGCCGTAGGTGCCGCGGTCGATCGCGCTGAGGACCTGCTCCTCCGACAGCCCGGCGAGCACGGAGCCCACGCCGTCCAGCACGGCCAGCTTCAGGGCCTCGTTGCCCGCCTCCCGCAGCGCGGCGGCGTCCTCCTCCCCCACCAGCGGGACGTCGGGGAAGGCCTCGCCCAGCAGGTGGGACACGATGGCCTGGGCGCCGAAGTCGGCCACGGTCACGGGGCTCTTGTCCCCCTTCTGGAGGGTCGACCCGGCCACGAGCCTGCCCTGGACCGCCTGACACAGGCGACTGGCGGCGATCACGGCCTCGACGGCAGCCTGGCGATGACGGGCGTACATGGATCCTCCCACGGGGGCCGTCCGGTAACCGGCGCGTAGGCCCCCGGTAGGAGCCCCCGAGGGACCCCGGGTTAGCTTCGCCGGTCCATGCTCTTCTCCCTGCTCGCATCCATGGCCTTCGCCGACGACTACGACGACCTCAAGGACGCCATCGCGGCGGACCGGAGCGCCCTCGAAGAGCAGGCCGAGCTCACCGGCGACCTCCCCGCCGAGGCCCATCGGCTGCTGGTCGACGCCGTCCTCGACCTCGTCCCCTCGTGGGAGGGCACCCGCTGGGCGATGAACGGCACCACCGAGGTCCCCGGAGAGGGGCGCATCGCCTGCGGCTACTTCGTGTCCACCGTCCTGCGGGACGCCGGCCTCCAGGTGGAGCGGGTCCTCCTGGCTCAGCAGGCCAGCGAGCGCATCGTCGTCACGCTGGCCGACCCCGGCACCGTTCGCCGCTACTGGCGTGCCACCCCCGCCGACGTCGTCCGGGACCTGGGCGACGACGACGGAATCTTCGTGGTCGGCCTCGACTGGCACGTCGGCCTGTTGGTGGTCGCCGCCGGCGAGGCCACCTTCTGCCACGCCAGCCGCTCCCAGCAGCGCCAGGTGGTCTGCGAAGACCCCCACGAGGCCCGCTCGCTGATCAGCCGCTACACGGTGGTCGGGGAGCTGGGCACCCGCGCGCTGGAGGCCTGGGTGCACGGCACCTCGCTGGAGACGGATCTCAAGGCCCCTCCAGAGGCTCCTCGCTGACGAGGGGGTCCTCGGTCTCCTTCCACACGCCGGGCGCCGCCACGCCCCCTCCAGGGCCCTGAGCGAGCACGGCCTGGGCGTCGGACTGCTCCTCGCTGCCCCGGGCCCAGCGGACCGGCTTCACGACCTGCTTCTCCTCGCCTCGGATCAGGCGGCGGATGTTGGGGGTGTGGGTCACGACGATGCCCATCGCCAGCGCCGCCACCACGGGCAGCAGCTCCGGCATCAGGAACCACGCGAGCGCCACGACGCTGATCACCGACCCCAGCGCACCGAGGCTCGAGCGACCGGTCATCGCCACGATGGTGACCCAGACGCCGACGGCGGGCACCGTCACGTGGGGGGACAGCGCCAGCAGGCCCCCTGCCCCCGTGGCGACGCCCTTGCCGCCTCGAAAGGCCAGGTAGACCGGGAAGCAGTGGGCGAGGAAGGCCCACAACGCGACGGCACCCCACCAGAAGATGCCGGCGTCTGGCCAGAGCAAGCGGGCCAGGAGCACCGGCACGAAGCCCTTGAGCACGTCGAGACCGAGGGCCCAGCCCCCCAATTTCCAGCCGTAGAGCCGCACCACGTTGGTCGCGCCGATGTTGCCGGAGCCCTCGGCGCGAATGTCCACGTCGCCCCCGTACAGCGTCGTCACCACCACCCCGAAGGGCACAGCGGCCCCGAGGTGGGTGAGGAGCAGGAAGGCGAGCTTCGCGGTCATGGGCCGGCCCTATCGCGGCCCACCGCGGAGTTCCTCAGCGAACGTCGACCTTGGCACCAACCCCACGGAGGTCGAGGGCGCGAGGGGCCGCCGGACGCGACAGCAGGCGGGAGGCCGTGGCAGCCGCAGCGCCGCCCACCCCGTCGTCGGGAGCCGTGGTGAAGGTGATGTTGTGGCTCGAGGGCCCGTCGATCGTGGTGATGTCGACGTAGAGCGTGTAGGGCGTGCTCGGCTGGAAGGGCTCGGTCGCGTAGATGCCCCCCGACCAGTAGTTGTAGATGCCCACCGCCACGTCGAGGCGGTTGTTGGCCGGCTCCGTCTCGCTGGGGCTGGCCCAGACCGTGTCGAGGGGGCCGTCGGGACCCTGGATGGTCGCGCTCGTGATCGTCAGGTCGAAGGGCGTGCTGCCCGTGCTCCCCGTGGGGTTGAGGGACGAGGTGTAGCCCACGGTGATCGGGTACGAGAGCTGCGTGTAGTCGAGGTCGTCGATCTCGTCGTCGAGGTTGATGTCGGGCTGGTACCGATCCAGCGCGGACGGACCGGAGAGGGGCACACCGGTCATGTTGCGCTTCGGGTAGATGATCGGCTCGTCGCCGGCGCCCTCGGCGGGGGGCAGCTCGGAGAGGATCAGCAGGTAGAAGAAGGACCCGGAGGTGGGAACGACCACCTCTTCCCCGTCGGCGGGGTCCGGGCCCGCATCGGCTGCCGCGGCCCACCAGGCGGCGTCGAGGGACGCCTCGGCGTACCCGATGTCGTACGGGGAGGGCGTGATCACCGCCTCCTGGCCCCAGTGCAGCCGCATCATGATCTCGTCGACCACCTCGGCGCCGCTGACCTCGGCGTCCAGCACGCCGATGAACTGGTAGGCACGGATGGCGGTGGCGTCCGGGATGCTGTAGTTGGCGACGTCGAGCCGCTCCCAGATCTCCGTGCCGCTGAAGCCGGGGCGCGCCCCTTCCTGCAGCAGGTAGCTCAGCTCGTTCTGCGAGCGGCCGAAGATATCGGGGTTCTGCACGACGTAGGCCGCCATGTTCTCCGCCGCCTGCTGCGAGGCATCGTCGACCTCGAACCTGGAGAAGCCCACCAGGCGCCGGTAGCAGTTCATCCGGTCGATGGCCTGGACTTCGCCGGGCTGCAGCTTGTCGTTGTTCATCCCGACGAACTTGCCATCCGGATGGCAGGCCTCTTCGACGGTGAAGTACTCCTTGCAGCCGGAGGCACCGACGGCCAGGACGAGAACGGGAGCGATTCGAAGGAAGGTACGCATGCCTTCTCCTACCATGGTGACGGGGGAAGGCGATAGGGCCACGACACCTCAGACGGGTGCGGGAGCCCTCGCCCCCGACGACACCTCGGTCAGCAGCGCGAACCAGCCCTCCCAGTCCCGGGTCCGCAGGAACCGACGGATCTCGGGTACGTGCACGGCGCGGAGCGGGACGCGGTGCGTCATCGCCAGCTGCAGCAAGACCTCGGCACGCACGGCGCCCGCAGCGTCGGGGTCGGAGGGCAGATCGACCGCGCCGACGAGGGCCGATGCCCAGGTGGTGACCTCCGCCGTGGTCCAGTCCCCCTGCTCCCACCGTGTGAGCACCAAGCAGACCTCGCGGGCCGACGGAATCGGCACGGCGGGGGGCTCCGGGGCCCGGTCGATGCCCAGGCGGGTCACGTGGTCCCGCACGAAGCTCGCGACGGGATCCTTGGAGCGCAGCTCGTTCAGCCGAGCCATCAGCCGCTCCAGCGCCCGAGCCGCCGCCGCCCGTTCGCCCGGCGTGGTGGCGCCGTCATGCAGGGCTCGTACCCGCATCATGCGCTGCCTGAGGGCGTGTTCGACGTGGCTCATGGAAAAAGCGTAGCGGCGTGACCCCGAGGAACGCCAGAAAAACCCATCGTCGCTGATGCCGCAGTGAGACCGCGCACAGCTGCACCCAGCCTCAGAGACGACCGGTCGCCACCAGCAGATCGACCGCCGCCAGGTCGCGGTTCATGCGCTCCTGAAGCGCCACCAGCTCCGTGGACTGGAGCTGGAGCTTGGCCCGCTCGAGCTCGAGCCATGTCGACGAGCCCGCCGCGTAGGTGCGCTCCGCGAGCTCCAGGTTCTCCCGAGCCAGGGCCAGCTCGTTGTCGACAGAGGCGTAGGCGCTCGATGCCCGACGGTAGGCCTCGAAGGACACGCGGACGTCCCGCTCGGCCTGCTGGCCCGCGAGGGCCTCCTGCAGCCGGCCCTGACGGACCCGCGATGCCGCCGCCTGACGCTCCACCGAGCTGAAGCCGCCGTCCCAGAGGGTCCAGGTGGCCTGGAAGACGAGGCGCCAGGTCCAGTTCTGGTCGTTGAAGCCGGTGTTCTCGGTGTAGCTGTAGGTGAAGTTGGAGTCGACGACCGGCAGGAAGTCCATGTAGCGACCGGTGCGTTCGTGGATCGCCGCTTGGGTACGGAGCTCGTTGGCCTCGAGGTCGGGCCGGTAGGTGCGCGCATCGACGATGGCCGACTCCACGTCGGTCGGGACCGACACCGGCTCCGGCATCACCAGGTTGGACGGCTCCAGCCCCGTGGTGAGACGGAAGCTCTCCTCGGCGGACACCAGCCCCTCCCGGGCGGCGTCGATGTCGCGCTTGGCCTGGCTGATCGCCAGATCGGCCTGGACCTTGGCCCGTCGATCCGTGAGTCCGGCCTCGACCTGGCGCTCGGCCAGCGTGCGCTGAGCCTCCGCGAGGGCGAGACCCTGCTCGGCCACCGCCAGCCGTTGCTGCGCCGTGAGGAGACCGTAGAAGGAGGCCGTGGTGCCGGCCCGCACCTGCTGCTCCATGCGCCGGAGATCCGCCCGGGCGGCGTCCCGCATCTTGTAGGCCCCCGCCATCGCCGGGGCCGCCTGGCCGTTGAACAGCCGCCAGCTGGCGTTGAAGTTGCCCTGCCAGAAGGACTTCATCTGAACGACCGTCGGCTCGGAGGGGGGCGGCTCGTAGGTCGGCGGGAGAAGCGGACCCAGCTGGTCGGTGAGATCGAAGTCCAGGAGGATCTCCTGGTTGTTGATCACGTAGCCGGCGTCGATGGAGGCTCGGGGCGACAGCGCGGCCCACGCGGAGCCCACCACGGTGCTCTGCTCGAAGGCCCGCTCCCGCGCCAGCTGCAGCTCCAGGTTCTCGCTCTCCGCCGCCTTCACCGCCTCGTCGAGGGTGAGCGCCTCGCTCGGCACCGGCAGGAGCATCAGCAGCACCAGGCCAGCCGCCGAGGCCTCGGCCGCGGTGGGCCCCCGGAACCGCGACATCACCCAGGCCGGGAGGCGCCGGAGGTCGTCGTAGATGCTGTACAGCGTCGGCACCATCACCAGGGTGAGCACCGTGGCGAAGGACAGCCCGAAGATCATCGCCACGGCCATGGGCGCCCACATCTGGGCCGACGACGAGCCGATGATCAGCTGGAACTTCAGGAAGTCGATGGCCACACCCACGGCCATGGGGATGAGGCCGAGGGCGGTGGTGAGCGCAGTGAGCATGACGGGCCGGAAGCGGGTCAGGCCCGCCTCCACCAGGGCGTCGGCCACCGACAGTCCCTTGGCGATGAGCTGTTGGACGTAGTCCAGCAACACGATGGCGTTGTTGACCACGACCCCCGCGAGGCTGATCACCCCGATGCCCGTCATGATGATGCCGAAGGGGGTGCCGGTGAGCAGCAGCCCCCACAGCACACCGATGAGGGACAGCATCACGGTCGCGAGGATGATGAAGGGCATGGCGATGCTGTCGAACTGCGTCACGAGCACCAGCAGGATGAGGCAGACGGCGATGGCGAAGGCCCGCCCCAGGAAGAACATGGCCTCCTCCTGCTCCTCGTTGGCACCGGTCATGGCCCAGGCCATCTCGTCGGGCAGCTCGTAGTCCTCCATGGTCTGCCGCACGGCCTCTCGGACCTCGTTCTCGTTGTAGCCGTCGAGGATGTCGCCGGTGATGGTGACGACGAGGTCCTGATCGACGTGCTGGATGGAGCCGGAGCCGCCGACCAGCTCGTAGGACGCCACGGTGCTGATGGGCACGGGGAAGGTGTCCGGAGAGGTGTCCTCGCGGCCGGGGAGCCGCAGGGCGAGCACCTGCTGGATGTCCTCGCGGTACTCGGGGGCGAGCTCCACCACCACGTCGACCTCGTCCTCGCCGTCGCGGAGCGAGGTGGCCACGGAGCCGGCGATGGCGGAGCGCACGGCATCACCGACCGCGGCGGTGCTCACGCCGACCCGCTTGGCAGCCCCGCGGTCGATGCGGAGGCGAAGCTCCGGACGGCCGAAGACGTAGTCGTCCCGTAGGTCGGTCGCCCCTGGAACCTGCTCGAGCTGCCGTCGGACGGCCTGGGCGACCACACCGACGTCGTCGTAGTCGTCGCCGCTGATCTCCACCTTGATGGGATCCCCCACGGGCGGGCCCATCGCCTCGGGCTCCACGGTGATGCGCGCGCCGGGGAGCTGCTGTGCCTGGGCACGAAGGCGGTCGACGGTGACGAAGGTGTCCTCCACCCGAACCTTCTCCCCGCGCTTGGCCGTGTTGCGGTCGGGAAGGAAGTCCACCGTGATGCGCGCCTCGTTGGGGCGCGTGCTGGTGCCGGACAGGGCGTCGCCACCCGCGGACACGCCGGACTCCGCCGTCCAGGTGTCGACGTTCTCCTCGAGGGCGAGCATCGACTCCAGCTCCCGGACCACGGCGTCGGTGGTCTCCACGTCGGTGCCCTCGGGCAGACGGACCCCCACGATGGCCCGCTCGGGCTGGGTCTCCGGGAAGAACTCGGTGCCATGGTTCAGCGGGGCGTAGATGAAGAACGTGGCGAACAGGGCCACGAAGCCGAGCACCGCGGACACGTAGCGCCAGCGAATCGAGGCCTGCAGCACCCGCCGGTAGGCCGACATCAGCACGCCCAGCTCGGCGTCGCGGAGCTTCGGATCGTCGAAGTCGACCCCCTCCTTCACCGCCAGCTCGGGCATGAAGTTCCGCATGACGGTGGGCAGCACGCCGACCGCCACGAAGAGGGACATCACCAGGACGATGATCACGGTCTTCGGCAGGAAGCCCATGAACTCGCCCATGATCCCACCCCAGAAGACCAGCGGGAAGAAGGCGGCCACGGTGGTGGCGGTGCTCGCGGCCACGGCGACGGCCACCTCGCTGGTGCCGTCGATGGCGGCGTCGCGGCGACTCTTCCCCATCTCGGCATGTCGGTACACGTTCTCCACGACCACGATGGCGTTGTCGACGAGCATCCCGAGGGCGAGGATCAGCGCAAACAGCACGACCATGTTGAGGGTGAAGCCGAGGGCCTGGAGGACCAGCATTGCGCCGAACATCGACAGGGGGATGCTGACGGCCACGAACAGGCTGGGACGCAGCCCCATGTAGAAGACCACCACCCCCACCACGAGGATCAGCGCGGTGATGATGTTGTTCTGCAGGTCGTCGACCGACTGCTGGATCTGGCTGGACTGGTCCCCGAGGGCCCGGTAGTACACGCCCTCCGGCCACCTCTCGGCGTGCTCGGCGGCGAGTTCCTTGGCGCTCGACGCCACCTCGAGGATGTTGGCCCCCGCCCGCTTCGTCACCGCCAGGGTCACGCTGGGGGCGCCGGCCATGCGGGAGTAGGTCTCCCGCTCCGCGTACCCATCGACCACGCGGGCCACGTCCCGCACGAACACCGGCATGTCGCCGACCCGCTTGATGGCGACGCCCTCGATCTCCTGGGGGTCGTCGAACTCGCCGGGCACGCGGAGCAGCACGTTGCCTCGGTCGAGGTCCACGTTGCCACCCGGGATGTTGACGTTCTCGTCGCTGATCGCCCCCGCGATGTCGCGGAGGGACAGGCCGTAGTGGGCCAGGCGCTCGGGGAACACCTGCACCTGGACCTCGCGCTCCTTGCCACCCGACAGCTTCACGTCGAGCACGCCGTTGACCCGGGTCAGCTCCTCCTCGAGGTCCTCGGCGAGGAGCTTCAGCTGTTCCTCGTCGACCGGTCCGGCGATGTTGATCAGCACCACGGGGATGTCGCTGAAGCTGATCTCGCGAACGCTGCTCTCGTCGACGTCGTCGGGGAGCTTGGGCCGGGCGCGGCTCACCCGGTCCCGCACCCGCTGCAGGGCATCCTCGATGTTGGAGTCCGGCTCGAACTCCGCCACGACGATCGAGACCCCCTCCGCGGAGGTGCTGGTGAGCTTCTTGATCCCCTTGAGCGACGCCATCTCGTTCTCGATGGGCGTGCTGACGAGGTTCTCCACGTCGGCCGGCGACACGCCCTGGTAGGGCGTGCTCACGATCACCACCGGGATGGTGATGTCCGGGGAGGACTCCCGCGGCAGCGTGACCCAGGCGAGGACGCCGAAGAGGAAGGTGCACAACGCCGCGATGTAGACCGTGGTGCTGTGATCCACGAGCCAGCGAATAGCCGAACGCATCGTCTACTCCGAGAACTGGGGCCGACCTGCCGCACAGCAGGTGCCCTCACGCGAGACGATGAGGGGGTCACCGTCGACGAGGTTGCGGTGACCGGTGATGACCACCTTCGCACCGGGCTCCAGGCCCGACTCCACCACCACCCGGTCCCGGATGACGGCACCGAGCTCGATCGGCTGCCACCTGGCCAGATCCCCGTCGGCGAGGAACACGCCACGGTCGTCGCGCAGGGTCACCACCCAGTCCTGGGGGATGACGACGCCGTCGTCCACGAGGGCCCGCTCGCCAGAGACCCGGGCGATCATCCCCGGCAGGAGTGCGCCGTCGGGGTTGGGCACCTCGATCTCCACCGGGAAGGCCCGGGTGCGGGTGTCGGCGGCCGGGGAGATGCGGGCCACGCGGCCCTCGAGGCGCTGGGACGAAGCGGCGGTGGTGACCCAGACCGGGGCCCCGGTCGTGAGGGAGACGACGTCGCGGTCGGACACCGACAGGGTGACGACGGCGGGGTCGAGCTGCACGACCCGGACCACCGGGCCCCCGGGTGCGACCGCCTCCCCTTCCTCTACGCCCACCGACGCCACGACGCCGGAGAACGGGCTCTTCACGTTGGCCCGGGACAAGCGGGTGGCCGCCAGCTTCCGGTTGGCCTCGGCGACGCGGAGCTGCGTGCGGGCCGAGGCGAGCTGCGCCGCAGACCCGAGGTCGCCGAGCTTCTCCAGGCGATCCACGTCGACCTGCGCCTGATCCCGCTGGGCCTCGGCCTGCTCGTACTGGGCACCGTACAGCGCCGAGTCCACGCGGACCAGCGTCTCCCCCTTGCTCACGAGGGCGCCTTCCTCCACGAAGACCTTCTCGACGAAGCCTCCGTTGGCCGCCGCGAGGTTGGCGTCCCGCTCGCCGGTGACCTCGCCGGGGAGGTCCAGCTTCAGGCTCGCCGGGGCCGACTCGAGGGAGACCACTTCGACACGAACCGCCCGAGACGGGGGCGTCGTGCGCTCGACGGTCGCGTTGGCCGCCTCGGAGCCGGATCCACAGCCCGTCGAGACGGCGAGCATGCCCGCGATGGACAGGCTGGCGAGGGTCCGCCCGAAGACGGCGCGGGAAGGTGACGGGCTCATGGTGCGACTCCGTGAAGCCAGGTGTCGAGGATGCGGTCGACGCTGTCGGCAGGGACGTCCATCCCATGGAGGACGGTGACGATGTGGAGGTTGATGGCGCCGAGCAGTGAGAACACGGCGAAGTGGGGATCGACGTCGGCCCGGAACTCGCCCGCAGCGACGCCAGTGGCGATGAGGGCCTCGAGGGGCGCCATCTTCTGGATGTGGCGCTCGATGACGTCGACCTCGGGTTGGCCCTTCGCCCCGGGAAGGGAACAGGTGAACATCAGGCGGAGCACGTCGGGGTCCGCCTGGGCACGCTCGACCATGGTCTGGAACACCATGCGGAGCTTGTCGACGACCGAGCCTTCCCGACCCAGCATCTCGGCGACCAGGGAGTCGCTCTCCGAGAGCTTCGACGAGATGACCTCCCGGAAGAGCGCCTCCTTCCCGTCGAAGTAGTAGTAGAGGGTGGGCTTGGTGACCCCAGCGGCCTCGACCACCTCGCGGACCGAGGTCGACCCGTAGCCCTGGTGGGCGAACAGGCCGAGGGCGGCGTCGAGGATGCGCTGCCGAATGTCGGGTTCGTCGCTCATGGAGCCTCCGGGGGGACATGCCTCCCCTTCCCTACCGACCGGTAGGTCCACACCTACCGACCGGTAGGTCTATGGGTAGCGACTCCATCGCTCGGCAGCAACGGGCCCTGAAGAAAAACTGAAAAAGCTATCGAACGGGTCGTCGTAGTGGGCGTCGTAGCGCCACCTTTCAGCGACCGTCAGTCTTGCAGCTTCTTCTTGTCGAGATCCTGCTGGCCGTCGCGGCTGTACTCGCACGCCAGGCTCGCATCCGCCTTCAGCTTGCGGATGTGATCATGGTCGATGCGGTTCTTCTCGCTCTCGGCCGGCGTGCCCAGGGCACGGTCGAAGGCCTTCATCGCCCGCGCCCGCATGCCCTCGTCGCCGCGGTTCTCCGCGATGCACAGCGCCGTGACCCCGAGCTCCTTGAGGGCGTCGATGCTCGCCTTGCCCGCCACGGCCTTCTCGTGCATCTCCAGCGACTTGTCGAGGTCGCCGCGGGTGCCGGCGATCACCTGCACGATCCACCAGTCCGGCACGAGCCGGTAGAAGACGCCGAGGGCGTGGTAGGCGTCGTAGGGGAGGATCTCCTCACCACCCAGGCTGGCGTACTCGGCCTTGGTGGCCGCCAGCCAGTCGGCCTCGACGTCCCGCGCGAGGAACAGCGAAGAGAGGACCCCCTTGGTGGTTCCGAGCCGGGCCAGTGCGATGCCATGGGCAAAGCGGAGGTGCGGGTCGCCGGGCTTCAGGTCCAGGCCCTTCTCGGCGAATGCGGCCATCTTCTGGTAGTGGCTCACCAGGTCGATGCCCGTCTCGCGGTCGAACAGCTCGCCCTGCTCGAACATGGTGCGGGACTTCATCCAGTACAGGTCGACGTCGTCGGCCGCAGCCGCCATGCGCTCGTCGATCAGCTTCTCGAGGGCTTCGAGCGCCGGTAGCGTCTTGGCCTCGGCGTAGGCGACCTCGAGGTCGTAGTGGGCGGAGGACTCGTCGACCTGGCCGGCGTAGGGCTCGGCGAGAGCGGTCGCGATCCACGCTGCAGCGGCCAGCCACATCGGCACAACTCCTTGCTCGGGGGGCCTCGACGGGGCCTGTCCCGCCGCATCCGGCGCTCCTATCCACCGATCCGGCGGCTTTCCACACCGGAGCGACGGACGGTCGACTCCGCGATAGACGGGGTCGATGCGTCCTCCCCTGCTGATGCTGCTCCCGAGCCTCCTCCTCGCCTGCCACGTGGAGTACGAGGTCCCGTCCGAGCCCCCGGATGCAGGGCGTCACTACACGGTGCCCGAGGCGTGGAACCTCGTCCGCACCGAGATGGTGAAGGCCCGTGCCTGCTTCGCCGAGCGCAGGCCCTACTGCCTCACCGACCGGCTCATCCTCGACGACGCCATCCAGCTGGACCTCGACACCCACTTCCATGGCCGGATGCCCCTGAACGAGCGCTGGCTCGAGGAGCTCACGGGCCGAAGCCGCGCCAACTGGAACGAGGCGATGAAGACCCGCCATCGCTCCAAGGTGGAGCAGCGGCTCGCCGCCAACTGGGAGCAGCCCCATCGGGACCGGAAGAAGGGCCGGGTCGACGTCGATCTGTTCGTCCCCCCCGGCGAGCTGTCCACCGAGAAGGGCGCCTGGCGCATCGAGACCGACCTGCTGGCTGGCGAAGAGCTGGCCTCCAAGGAGCTCGGTCGCCAGCTCGACATCTACCGCGGCCAGTACGAGAAGATGCCCGTCGTCCGCCTCCTCATCGACATCCCCCTGGCTCGGGGGGAGGGCTTCCGCCGCTGGGACATCCGGCACCTGCTCCGCAGCGACCGCGTCGTGCTCGTCGACCCCCTCGACCCCGTCGGCGCCTGGGTCACCCCTCCCCTCGGTCCCCAGGGATTCCAGCCCTACATCGACGGCACCGAGAGCTTCGCCACCAGGGGCCTGGAGCGCTGTGCCCAGGGGAAGAACATGGTCGACGAGCCCGACTGCACCGTCCACCCGCCCTACAACCCCACCAAGAAGCGGCGCCAGTCCGTGAAGCCCCGTGGTGCACCGCGCCCGGGCTGGGTCCCCGAGGGTGAGGGCGAGGACGGCTTCGGCGACGAGGAGTAGCGGAGCTCAGGCGGACTCGAGGTGCCAGACCTTGCCGTCGGCCCCGTCGCCCGAGCGCACCCGCACCCTCGGCCCCTGCTGGCCCGCCTGGAGGATCTCGTCGCCCTCCAGCCCCGGACCGGCGAGCTGTCGGTGGGCCAGGGCCTGCTGCATCTCGAAGGCGTAGGTCTCGTCGATGTCACCGTCGACGACGATGTCACGAGAGCCCAGCTGGGCGAGCCCGCGGGTGCGCCACACGTCGCCGTGGCGCTCGGCCAGCCGAACGAAGGCCCGGAGCAGCGCCGTCGCCCCGCCCGGCCCGGAGGGGTCCTGCTCGGCCAGCCGCGCGAGCTGCTGCCAGCGCTCGGCCGAGTGAGCGAGCTGCGGCCCCGGCACAGCGACCGCTCGTGCGCCCCCGTCGACCAGGGCGGCCCCACACCGGAGCAGCGCCCGGGCCGCCGCGAGCTGCACACTCCCCGCGCCGGGCGTCAGCAGTACGATCGCCTTGTGGTCGTCGAGGCCGGCGTAGTCCTCCTCCATGAAGGAGGGGTAGGCCGGATCTTCCCAGCGCCGGTAGCGGGACTGTAGCGCCGCATCCGCCCCCCGCATGGAGATGGTGCAGGCATCACCCAGCTCCCGGTGGACCAGGCCGACCTCGGTGAGCTCCCAGTCCGAGCCGATCGTGTAGAGGATGCGGACCAGCAGCCTGGCGCTGGACCAGTCGCCGGGGAGCTCCAGGGTCAGCGCCGTGGCACTCACGCAGGGTCCACGGTGGTCTGGATGGCGAGCTCTTCGAGATCCCCCGCCGGAACCGACGACGGCGCCCCGCTCATCAGGTCCTGGGCCGAGGTGGTCTTCGGGAACGCGACCACGTCGCGGATCGACGGCGCCCCCGTGAGCAACATGATGAGGCGGTCCAGGCCCATGGCGAAGCCACCGTGGGGCGGTGCGCCGTGGGCGAGGGCCTCCAGCAGGAAGCCGAACTTCTCCTGCTGCTCCTCCTCCTCGATCCCCAGCGTCTCGAAGACCCGCTGCTGCAGCTCCTCCTGGTGGATACGGATGCTGCCTCCCCCCGCCTCGAGGCCGTTGCAGACCAGGTCGTAGGCGTCGGAGTAGACCGACCCGAGGTCGCCCTCGCCCAGCTTGGCGATGTCGGCATCCCGTGGCTTGGTGAAGGGGTGGTGCATGGCGAACCAGCGCCCTGCGTCCTCGTCGTACTCGAAGGCCGGAAAGTCGACGACCCAGGCGAAGGCCCAGCCCTCGCCCACCATCTCGCGCTCCTTGGCCACGTGGACCCGGAGGCGACCGATGCCGTTGTTCACCGCGCTCGCTGCGCCAGCGCCGACCAGCACCAGATCGCCCTCGCGGGCCCCGGTGGTCTCCAGGAAGGCCTCGAGACCGTCGCCGACCGCCTTGCCCAGCGGTCCGGACATGCCGTCGGCGTTGACCTTGCCCCAGAGCAGGCCACCGAGGCGGTAGTTCCGGACGAAGTCCGTCCACTTGTCGAGGACCTTGCGGCTGGTGTCGCCTGCGCCGCCCTCGACCACGATGCCCCGCACGATGCCCCCCGCCTCCAGGGCCTTGGCCACCGGCGGGAAGGTCGATGCAGAGAGCGTCTCGGTGAGGTCGATGAGCTCCATACCGAAGCGCATGTCCGGGGCATCGACCCCGAAGCGACGGATCGCTTCGTCGTAGGTCATCACCGGGAACGCGCCGAGCTCGACCCCGAGCACGTCCTTCCAGATGCCGCGGATGAGGCTCTCCCCGACCTCGAGCACCATCTCCTGCGTGCAGAAGCTCATCTCGACGTCGATCTGGGTGAACTCGGGCTGACGATCGACCCGAAGGTCCTCGTCGCGGAAGCATCGGCAGATCTGGAAGTAGCGGTCGAAGCCCGCGACCATCAAGATCTGCTTGAAGATCTGCGGGCTCTGGGGCAGTGCGTAGAACTGTCCGTGGTGTACCCGACTGGGCACGAGGTAATCGCGCGCCCCCTCGGGCGTGGCCCGGGTGAGGATCGGCGTCTCGACCTCCATGAAGCCCAGAGCATCCAGCGTGCGACGGGTGGAGAGCATGGCCTGATGGCGGGCGATGAAGTTCGCTTGCAGCGCCGGACGCCGAAGATCGAGGTACCGGTACGACAGTCGAACGTCCTCTCCAGCCTCCGCCTTGTCCGAGATCGCGAAGGGCAACGGCCGGGTTCCGGAGAGGATCGTGACCTCCGACGGAAGCACCTCGACGTCGCCCGTGGCCATGTCGGCCTTGCGTGCGGAGGCCTCCCGCAGGGCCACCTTACCCTTCACCTGGACCACGTACTCGAGCCGTACGTCCTTTGCCGTTGCGCGCACGTCGTCGGAGGAACGATCGTCGGCCGTGACCTGGACGGTTCCATGGCGGTCTCTCAGGACGAGGAACGTGACGCCTCCCCGGTCCCGGACCGCCGATGCCCATCCCTGCACGATGACATCGGTGCCTTCGTGGGTCGCGCGGAGCTCTCCGCAGGTGTGGGTGCGACGGGTCAGCATGGTGTCCTCCGGGGGGCATCGGCCCTAACCACGTGGCTGCACTTGTCACGCCACTGGAACCGCCGGAGAATTGGACACCGCATAAGCGGTTCCATGACGTCGTCGCGCGTCATGTCCCCTGACAGATACAATTCGGGCAGCCCCCCCGTGCAACCACTCACTCCCGACGCCATCTCAGACCGGCGTCCGCCAGTACTCGGCGGCCGCTACGCAGTCGTGCGGCTGCTGGGAAAGGGCGCGCAGGCGAAGGTCTACCTGGCCTGGGATCGTCGTACCCGCACCTGGGTCGCGGCGAAGGTGCTGTCCAACGAGCACATCCACGACGAGGAGATCTGCAGGCGCTTCGAGCAGGAAGCCCACACCATGGCCCGCCTGCAGCACCCGCACCTCCTGAGGGTCTTCGATGTGGGCCACGACGGGCCGGTCCCGTGGATCATCATGGAGCTGGCCGGCGGCGGAGCCCTCACCCAGTGGGTGCGACGAAACGGCGTGATGCCTGCGCCCATGGCTGTCGCCGTGGCCGTGCAGGCGGCCGAGGGCCTGGAGCATGCGCACCACCGCGGGGTCATCCACCGCGACGTGAAGCCCCACAACCTGCTCATCGTCGACCGCGAGCGGGTCGTGCTGACCGACTTTGGTGTCGCCCAGGCGGCCGACGCATCGATGACGGCCACCGGCACCGTCATGGGCACCTTCGCCTACATGGCGCCCGAGCAGCGCAACGACTCCAAGAACGTCGACGGACGCGCCGACATCTACTCCCTCGCCGCCACCATGTACTCGCTGATCACCGGCCAGCCGTCGGCGGAGCTGTTCTACGCAGAAGCCGACGACGACCTGATGGCGAAGGTCCCGGAGGTGCTCCGCCCCGTGATCATCAAGGCCTGCGCCTACAAGCGCGACCATCGCTACCCCACCATGAAGGCGTTCGCGAAGGCCCTGGTGGCCGCCAACCAGCACCTCCCCTCCGTCGCTCGCGGCACGCCGCCCCTCGACGAGCAGATGATGGTGCTGCCCGCGGGCCCACCCGAGCGGCTCGAGGCCGGCGCCCTGGAGGACCTCCTCGACGGGCTCGGCGCGGGCGAAGAACAGCCCACGTTCATCCCCTCGTCCCGCGACGCCCTCGACCGGATGTTCGAGGCCCAGCAGACGGCCCTGTACCACTCGTCCAGCGGCATCGACCTGCAGGACGCCCCCACCGTGCACCACCGGCCGGACACCGCCGTGGCGATGGACATGTCGGAAGAGGCCTCCACCATGCGCCCCGCGCCGATGCTGGGCCAGGGCGAGACGATGCCCCACGTCACGGCATCGCAGGGGGCGGACGAGGACGACGAAGACAGCGGCGTCCTTCGCGCCCTGGGGCTCACGTTCGCCCTCGCGGCCGTGCTCGTGCTCGGCGTGTGGGGGATCGGGGTCACCGGCAACCTCCAGGCCCGCTGGGCGGTCGAGGGCTCGGCAGACTCTGTCGTCGACAACGCCCACATCGCGGGGAGCGCCCTGACGGCGATGGTCGAAGCAGGGGCCGACGAGGAGGCCCTCACCGCCGCGTGGGACGCCTTCCTGCAGAGCGACGACGCCCTCGACAAGGCGCTGTCCTTCGCCGCCGTGGTGGAGGTGCAGGCGGAGGCGGGGAAGGTCGACGACCTCGCCCTCACCCGCGTGCAGCCCCTGCTGAAGTCGGCGGGCGACTACGAGCAGGCCCTCGTCGACCGCGATGCCCAGAAGCAGGGCCTTTTCGGACGGCTCTCCCTGGGCGTCGGCGAGTAGCTACGCGAGCTTGGGGCCACGGCGGCGCACATCGCCGTCCCGCTGGGTCCACTTGTGGGCGTCGAGCCACTCCAGCCACGGGATGGCGGTGCGACGGGTGAGCTCGAAGCGCTCCTTGAAGGCGCCGGTGGTGAGCGTCTCCTCGGTGGAGAAGTGCTCGACCAGCCCGGCGCGCAGCGCGTCGACCCCTTCCGACGCCACCCAGCCCACCTTGTCGACGTCGACGATGCGGCCGTTCCGCTCGAGGAGGCGCAGCAACGCCAGCACCTCGGGCTCCGGGTGTGCGGCGTGCACATCGCGGGGGCGCAGGCCCTCGAAGCGGGCGGCGCGGATGCTGTCCGAGACCCGGGCCTGGAGCGCCGACTGCTCCTCGTCGGGGGCCACGGCGAAGCCCACCGCCCGGGTCAGGGTGCCGTCCTGCTCCAGCTGTCCGAGCTCCACCAGGCGGGCCACGAGCTCCTCGAAGACCTTGTCCGGCAGATGCCCGAGCCGGCCACGACGAAGCTCGCCCCGGGTGGCTCCGAGGGACAGCGGGTTCGCCTCGTGGAAGGCAGCCATCGCCTCCAGCAGGATCCCCTTGAGTCGCGCGACGATGGCCTTCGCGAAGGCTCGCCCGCCGAGCCACAGCGGCTCGTCTCCACCGCCGCGGTCGGACCACTCCGACGGTGCCAGGCCCAGCTCCCCGGCACGCTCCAGCAGCACCGTTCGCTGACCGGACTCGAGGCGGCGCAGCTGCTCCACCCAGGCGCCACGGGTCCTGGAGCGCAGCTTCGGGGCCCAGGGGTCCAGCACCTCCCCACCCCCGAGGGTCTCGGCGGGGGAGGGCCGACGGACCACGAAGCGGTCGCCGGGGAGGCAGGGCAGCGGGGCGTCCAGGCGGAGCTGGGCGAAGCCGGTGTCGCCTCCGTCCAGCGCATCCGTCGCGAGGTGGATGCGTCCGAGGCGCTCGGCCGTGCCGAGGAGGACTCGCACCTGATCCCGGTCCTCGAGGGGGCTCAGTCCCTCGAGGTGGCGGTAGCGCACGTCGAGGATCTGCGGGCAGGGAACGGGGCCAACCGCCACCACCGTGCCGCGGGGCACCTGGTCCACACCGATGCCCGCGAGGTTCAGCGCGGTGCGTCGACCCGGCAGGGCCTCGTCCACCGTGGCGCCGTGGACCTCGATGCCGCGCACCCGGGCGCTGGCGTCGCCAGGGAGGAGGCGGACAGCATCCCCATCGGCGAGACGGCCGCCCCACGTGGTGCCCGTGACCACGGTGCCGAAGCCGGTCCGCTGGAAGGCCCGATCGACCGGCAGTCGGAAGGGAGCGTCCACGGGCCGCGCCCGCGCCTCGAAGGCTCCGACCACGTCGGCGAGCGCCTCCAGGCCCCGCCCCTCCACCGCTGAGGTCACGACCACGGGCGCGCCGTCCAAGAAGGTGCCGCGGACCGTGTCCTTCACGTCCTCCACGGCGAGCTCCAGCATGTCCTCGTCGTCGACCAGATCGGCCATGGTGATCACCAGGGCGCCGGTCTGGACGCCGAGCAGCTGGAGGATGGCCAGGTGCTCCCGGGTCTGGGGCATCGCGCCGTCAAGGGCGGAGACACAGAGCAACACGGCGTCGATGCCGGCCGCACCGGCGATCATCGTGCGCACCAGCCGCTCGTGTCCGGGCACGTCGACGATGCCGACACGGCGCCCGCCGACGTCCCAGGGAGCAAAGCCGAGGGCGATGGTGATGCCGCGGTCCTTCTCTTCGGGGAGAGCGTCGAGGTCGTGGCCGGTGAGGGCGCGCACGAGGGTGGTCTTGCCGTGATCGATGTGTCCTGCGGTGCCAACCACCAGACCGAAGGCCATGTCGTCTCTCCTGCGGACGAGGCCGTAACCCGACGGGCGACGCCCTCCGGCCCGCCATGGGATGCCGTGCCTTTGCCCTGCGCATCGGGCCGTGGTGGGCTACAACCCGGGCTGGCCTGTCGGAGCCCCCATGCGCGTTGTCCCCATTCTGCTGCTCACCGCCTGCACCCAGAGCGCGGCGGTGCTGATCGACGAAGACACGGCCGCACTCGCCGACACCGGTACCCCGGTCGCCGACACGGCGATCGGCGAAGGCTTCACGGGGGGGGAGCCCCTGGCCTGGACCGGCGAGCCCACCGAGCAGGACTGGAGCGCCTACGACGGCGCCTACGCCCGCATCGTGTCCCCCCAGGCCGGCTCGCTGATCCCCCTCGACGGCACGACGGTCTTCGAGGTGGAGGTCCGCAGCCCAGAGGGCGCCCTCCTGGTGCCGGACTCGGTGATCTGGCAGTCCAGCATCGACCCCGACTTCGGGAGCGACGCGGCCGGCGCGGCGATCTACGAGACCGGAAGCGTGGATGCCGGCGTCCACACGATCACCACCTTGGTCGACCTCCCCAACGGGGTCCGACTGGCCCACAGCATCGGCGGCGTGAAGGCCCAGCACTCGGCCGCGGGCGTCTACGCCGGCCTGTTCAGCGTCGACGGCTCGGTGAACAACATCGTCATCACCTGTACGGGGGCCGCCCTCCTGGAGGTCGGCGACCTGGGGGTCTCCGCCGAAGGAGACGGCGACTGCCTGGTCTCCCTCCTCGGCTTCGACGTGCCCATGACCTGGCTGTTCGAGCTGGAGAACGACGCTGGCGTGGTGAGCGGCACCGGTGGGGTCGACCTGCTGGGCTTCTTCACCTACGACATCCCCGTCACCACGGGAAGCGTCGACCCGGCCACCGGCAAGATGGAGGTCGACTTCGCCGGCCCCATCCCGTTCATCGGGGAGCTCTCGGCCTTCCTCGAGGCAGACAAGATCGCAGACTAGGCCGACGGCTTGGACGTCCCTCGCCGGATGTCCGCGGGCCGTGGCGCGGGGCTTCAGGCTGCAGGCTTCGGGCTACGGCATGCAAGGGCGCATGGACCGGCGACGAACACCTCTGTGGCTCCGCGCCTCGGGCAGCGCGGCCCCATGGCTGCGAGCCGAAGCCTGTAGCCGGACGCCTGAAGCCCGCAGCAGGCTCGGCACCACGCGCCCATCCCGGGAGGCACGGCCGGACCCCAGACTAGTCATCCTTCTCGGCGCGGCGCTGTCGACCCATCAGGTCGCGGACCGCGGCGTGGACCGGCTTGTCCTCGTAGAGCATCGCGTAGATCTGCTCGGTGATCGGCATCTCGACGTCCAGCTTCTTGGACAGCTTGTGGGCTGACTTGGCGGTGATGACCCCCTCGGCCACCTCCCCGAGCTCCTCCAGGATGTCGGCGAGCGTGCGCCCTTGGCCGAGGGCGAGGCCGACCCGCCGATTCCGTGACAGGTTGCCGGTGCAGGTGAGGACGAGGTCCCCCATACCCGCCAGCCCCGACATGGTGAGGGGGTCGGCCCCCATGGCGACGGCGGCGCGGCTGATCTCCGCCAGGCCGCGGGTGATGATGCCCGCCCGAGCGTTGGAGCCGAGACCCACACCGTCCGACACCCCGCACGCGATGGCCATCACGTTCTTCAGGGAGCCACCGACGCAGACGCCGACGATGTCCTCGGTGTGGTAGGCGCGAAACATGTCGCCGTGGAAGGCCTCGGCGACGGCACTGGCGGCCGGGTCGCGGCCGGCGGAGACCACGGCGGTGGGCATGCCCTTGGTGACCTCCAGGGCGAAGGACGGCCCGTAGAGCATCGCGACCCGGTCCGGACCGCCGAGGGTCTCGGCGCACACCTCGTGCATCGTGTCGAGGGTGTCGTCCTCGATGCCCTTGGTGGCGCACCCTACGAGGGCGTCGACGCTGAGGTGGGGCGCCGCCCGCTCCAGCACCCCCCTCAGGGCGTGGGACGGCACGACCGGCACCAGCAGCTCGGCGCGAGACACCGCGCCCTCCAGGTCTGCGCTGGCCTTCAGGCTCTCTGGCAGGTCGACCCCCTTGAGGTAGCGGGGGTTCTGGTGGTGCGCGTTGATGTGCTCGCAGCGCTCGGGGTTGCGGTCCCACATGACCGTGTCGTGGCCGACCCGGGCCAGCTGGGTGGCAAGGGCCGTGCCCCAGGAGCCGCCGCCGAGAACCGTCGCGCGCATGGATGCCTCCGTCGTGGACGGGCATCCTACAACGGTCAGCGTGCCAGCAGCTTCCGCACCGCGCGCATCACGCTCTCGTCGCTCTCCTCGCCGTTGACGTCCCCCAGAGGGACCCAGCGGACGTCCTGGGCGTCGGAGCCCGCCACGGCATCCCGATGGGGGGCACGGAGGAGGATCCGCACGTCGAAGTGGGCGTGGCCTGGATCTCCCTTCAGGGGGGGGATGTCGTGGACATCGAGGTCGAAGACCCCCTCGTGGACCAGGCTCAGATCGGTGAGGGCGACCTCCTCCTCCACCTCTCGACGAGCCGCCGCGAACACGTCGGCATCCTCCGGGTCGACGTGGCCCCCTGGCTGCAGCCAACGGTGGAGCTTGCCGTGGTGGATGAGCAAGAGGTCGCCGCCGTCCGGCGAGAGCACGAAGGCCGAGGCCGTCACGTGGCCGGGCGCGAAGTGGTCCCGGGCGAACACATCGCCCCGAAGCTCCAGCAAGGCCCGGAAGCGGGCGAGGTGCTCCGCCTCCACCCCGTCGGCGGGGGTGTGGGCGGACAGCAGCGAGGCGAGGTGCGTTCGACGGGCGCTCATCAGTGGAGCTTTACCCCGTCGAGGTACCAGCGCCCGGCGATCATGCGATGCCGGTTGCGGGCCCACCACGTCTGCCAGGCCCTGAGGTGGTGCTGCTGCACCCGCCAGGGGCCGTCGGCGTCGAAGGGAAGGTCCTCGCCGACCGTGATCACCAGCTCGTCGTAGGCGGTGCGGCGGGTCCAGGCGTCGTGGTGGCCCATCTTCTCGATGAGCAGCCCCGCATCGAAGACCCGTCCGTCCCGGTGGCGCACGCCCTCGGGGAAGGCGCCGGCGTTGGTCTCCCACCACTGGTGCCACCGACCACGGATACCGGGCTCGTCGACGTCCTCCACATGGCCCGTCAGGATCTGCAGCGCTCCCGAGGCGACCTCCATGACCTGCCGGGACCGCGCGTGGAGCGCCTCCAGAAGGGCCGGCACGCCCCGGGGGTCCCCGAGAAGGCCCAGCCCCTGGAGCGCACCGAGGGCACGCTCGGACTCCCCCTGGGCAGCGCGCACCAACAGGAGCAGGTGGTCCGGACCGCCGTAGCGCCCCACGATCTCCCCCGGGTGGCCCGACAGGTCCGTTCGCTGCTCCATCAGGGCGCGACCGTGGAAGTCGACCCCGCGACGGTCGCCGAGCATCAGCAGGGCGAGGGCGGCGGACTCGGCGAGGGCCGGGTCGTCGAGAACCGCGGCGATGCCGTCGACAGCGCGGCGGTCCCCGATCCGACCGAGGGCGGTCACCGCCGCCTTGCGCCGCACGGAGGAGCCCCGCTGGGCGAGCTTGAGCAGCGAGGGCACCGAGGAGCGCTCCCGCCGCAGGCCGAGGAGCTCGGCGGCCGCGGCGACCGCCTGGCTGGGGGCGCTGGTGGGGTTCTCGACACAGCGGAGCAGGCCGTCGACCAGGGCTGCGTTCGGCGACCGCGCGATGGCGCCCTGGAGAGCCCGGTAGGCCACCCCGTCCACCTTCTGCTCCAGCAGGTGGTTCAGGAGGACGGCGGCCGCATCGTAGGAGCGATGCCCCGACAGCAGGTCCACGGAGGCGACGTACTGCAGCACCGGCGGATCCGTAGGACGGCCCCGCCCGAGCACCGCCCGCGCGCTGCGCTCCATCTGGTCGGCGAGGGCCCGCACCACGCCCACGTCGCAGGCAGCGATGGCCAGGCGGTGGGCGCCGAGTCGGCGCTCGGGTCGGTCCGCGTCGGCCCGCTCGTAGGGGGGCCGCGCCCGCTGCGCGTCGTAGCGGGCCCGGGCCTGGGAGGTGGAGCGCTCCAGGTGCCACGCGAGGCTCATGCCAGGGTCGCCGCACATGGAGTCGAGGGCGGCCACGCCGGACGCGAGATCGGCGGCCACGAAGCGCTCGCGGGCCGCCTGGACGAGGGCCGGCTCGATGCCCTCCCGGCCGGCGCGGAGTCGGGCCAGGCGGAGCAATGCCCAGGCCTCCCGCACCGGCAGCTCGCTGTCCGCGAAGCCCTTGGCGGCGAGCGTGCAGGCCTCCAGGGCCCCGTAGCGGTCCCCCTGCTGCAGCAGCAGGTCGGCGCGACGGAGCCGCAGCCGGTCCCGGACCTCCGGGTCCCGGTCCTGGCACCGCTTCAGCCCCTCCTCGTAGGACACCATCGCCAGCTCGAGTCGACCCGAGAGGCGCTTCACGTCGCCCTGTGCGAGGCACACCAGGGCCTCCAGCCCCGGCTTGCCCACCCGTCGGGCCTGACGGGTGAGGCCCTCGAGGTGCTTCGCGGCCTCTTCCCCTCGCTGCCCGCGCACGGCCCGCTCCACCATGGACAGACGCAGGCGCAGCTCGCTCTCGGGGCTGAGCTCGTGCTGCCGAGCCTCGGCGAAGATGTCCTCCGCCCAGGGCTCCTGACGGGTGGTGGCGACCTCCGCGAGGCACACCAGCGCGGCGCCGTGGAGCTTCGCGGGGCCATCTCTCCGGACGCGCCGCAGCAGGGCCTCGGCCTCGTCGTGGTGACCCAGGCCCATCTCAAGGCGGACCAGCTCCATCACCGCCATCCACGGGACGGTCCTCAGGCTGGCGGCACGGCAGGTGGACAGCAGGTCCTGAAGGACGTCCCGGGCCTCGGTGCGACGCCCCCGCTCCACCAGGCTGCGGGCGAGCTGGACGGTGACGGCGACCACGACCGCAGCGCCCCCTTCGTCGGTGATGTCCTGGACCCGCTCGTCGAGGAAGCGACGCAGCTCGCGCTCCCAGTCCTCGGCGTCGTGCAGGGTGCGCGAGAGGGACGTGAGGATCTCCGGCGCCACGATGGGGGCCCCCGGGTAGGGTCGGGGAAGCCGGGTGCGTCGAAACGCCTCCAGCCACGCCTGTCGAGCGGCCGCGCGGTCACGAACGGCGAGGGCGTCGCCCAGGTACTGCCAGGCCAGAGGGTGGTCGGGCAGCGCGTGGGTGGCCTTGCGGAGGTAGCGCTCGGCGTCCTCCGGGGCGCCAGCGGCGAGGGCCCGCGCCGCAGCCGCCACCTGCTGGTAGGGGTCGTTGGGATCGGCCTCGAGCCGGAGCTCGGCCACGTCGGAGGCCTTGGCCACCCGCGTCTCGAGGACGGCGATGCAGCCCGCCAGCCACCCGGCGAAGCCGATGTGCAGCGCCTCGAGCCCACCGTCGGCCCAGCGCCCGAACACCGGGCCCGCGGCACCCCGGGCCCAGGCCCAGCGCTCGCCGTCGTTGCCGTCGGCGAAGAGCACCACCCCGCCCGCCTCGTTGGACGCCGCGGCCATCTCGGACGTGCTCCGGAGCCGGAGGGCCCCCCGGAACAAGGACGCCCCGTTGTGCTCCATCAGGAAGCGTCGCAGGCCCGTAGGAAGCCGCACACCGAGGTGCTCCTCCAGCGCGAGGATGGCGGGCTCCTGCGCGGGCACGGCGAGGGAGTGCACGTCGCGGCGGTACTTGGACAGCGCACGACGCAACGCGACCGGCACCGCGCCTTCCGGCGTCGGGATCGAGATTTCCATGGGGGCGTCCGAGGATGAGGGGGGATGGGGGGAGGGAGATGGGGAAGGGGCCTGCACCATACCACGAATCGGCCAGCCTCGCGCGATGTCCCTTCCATCTCGTGGAGCGGAAAGTGAGCGCTGCTTCAATTCTGACCGGTGGGTCGTTCCCGTTCTGACCCGCGAGTCGATACGATCACGTTCGCAACGACGTCTTCGGGATGCGCGGTCGCAGTCAACCGGCTATCTGCGTCGCAGCCAGGAGGTCCCCATGGGTGCCGAGGAACGTAGAGCGGGTGCTGCTCTCATCCGCCAGACCAAGCCGTTCTCCGAGGAAGTCGTCGGCACGACCTGGCGCCTCATGGCCACCACGCTCCTCGCCTGGGCCGCCACCCTCTCGGTCGCTCTCTTCGCCCCGTACTGGCCCCTGCAGCTGACCGCCGGCATCATCACCGGCCTCATCATCGTGCGGATGTTCATCTTCTTCCACGACTGGCTCCACGGCGCCCTCTTCCGCGGGAAGGGCTGGCACGCCCGCCTCGGCACCGTCGTCATGAACTTCGTGGGCTGGTACGTCATGAGTCCCGCCCCGGTGTGGCGGGAGACCCACGACTACCACCACCGGAACAACGCCCGGATGCTCGGGGCCTCCATCGGCTCCTACCCCACCGTCACCACCACGATGTGGCGGATGATGACGCCGACGCAGCGCCGCTGGTACCGCTTCGGCCGCCACCCCCTCACCATGCTGTTCGGCTACGTCACGCTGTTCATGGGCGGCATGTGCATCGCGTCCTTCGTGCGTCAGCCGAAGACCCACTGGCAGGGCCCAGCCGCGCTCCTCACCCACTTCGCGCTCATCGGGCTCGTCGCGTGGTTCCTGTCGCCGCTGGCCGCCCTGTTCGGCATCGTCGTGCCGAGCTTCGTCTCCAGTGCCGCGGGCGCCTACCTGTTCTACGCCCAGCACAACTTCCCGGGCATCGAGCTCAAGGACCGCCGCGAGTGGACCTACCACCACGCCGCGCTCAAGTGCTCCAGCATGTTCGACATGTCGCCGGTGATGCACTGGTTCACCGGCAACATCGGCTACCACCACATCCACCACCTGAACCACAAGATCCCGTTCTACCGGCTGCCGGAGACGATGGCGGCGATGCCCGAGCTGCAGTCGCCCTACCGCACCACCTGGCGCCCGAGCGACATGTGGGCCTGCCTGCGCCTGAAGGTATGGGACGCCGAGCAGGGTCGCCTCATCACGTGGGCGGAGCTGGAAGAGGCCCGTCAGCCCGAGACCGCAGCCGCCAAGTAGCGACGACAGCGTCTCCGCCACACCCACGCCCAGCCTCCGCTGGGCGTTCCTACTCAGGGCCCGCAGTGGCTCTACACCGGCACCACGCTGGCTCTCTGCAGCGGCTCGAGTCGCGCGCCCCGGATCCAGGGGCGGTCCGCCAGGGCCTGGCGACTCGGTGCCTCGCTCGATGAGCCGTGGAGCTCCTCTCGACGACTACGCGGGGACGCGCAGCCGCACGGGCGCCGGCACACTCGTGACGGCGCTCGCTCCCGGCACCAGCGAGCTGGACGCCGACGGTCGGCCGCCCAACAGCCGACGCGCCACCTCTCCCAGGGCGCGCCGGCTCTCGCCGAGCTCCTCGGACGACCACGGAAGCGCGAGAATCCCCATTCCCGCGACCCCCAGAACCACCGCCACTTCCAGACCCAGGCTCATCTCAATCATCCCTTGCCTCCTGGAATCCGCTCCGCCTCCCCGCGGCTCGGCTTCCTCATGGTGAACATGTTACTGAACCCCTGTTCACGTGTCAAGTGTTCACGTGTCATGTGTTCAGGTTTGCGGTGGCGCCGCGGCCCCGAACAAGTGAAGGATGTCTCGGCATGGGGCCAAAAACTGTCCGCCTGCCGAAGCCGCGATCCCCCCGGCTCTCACTCCGCCCCCGATTCACCGTTCTTCCACCTCTTTCCGCCACAGACCACGCAGCGACGTGGCGATCCTCGCGAGGCCCCTCCATGAACAAGGCGCAGAAGCTGGTCAAGATGGTCGAGCTCATGACCCGTCGAGGAGGCGTGCGGGCCTCCGAGCTCTCCCAGCGCTACGATCTCGATCCCCGCACGCTGCGCCGCTACCTCTCCGACCTCCGGGAGCTCGACCTGCCGCTCCGCGACGACGGGCGGGGCGACGATCGCTTCATCTCGATCGACCCTCGCTGGCGACGCACGGGGGTGCAGCTCTCGCTGGCCGAGGTGCTCTCCCTCCACTTCGGGCGCACCCTGTTCAACTTCCTGGAGGGCACCAGCTTCGCGGAGGACCTCGAGGGCGCCATCGAGCGTCTGCAGCCGGCCATCTCGCGGGCGCACCACAACCTCACCCGCCAGCTCGACACCAAGTTCCTGGCGGTGCCCGAGCCTGCGAAGGACTACCGCGAGTCGTCCGACATCCTCGACGACCTCATCACGGCCCTCGTCTACAACAACCCTCTCGAGGCCCGCTACCGGAAGGCCTCCGGCGTCGAGAGCCAGAAGCTGCTCCACCCCTACTCCCTCGCCACCTTCCGCCAGGGCCTCTACCTGTTCGCCAAGGACGTGGAGGCCAACCTGGTGAAGACCTACGCCGTGGAGCGCTTCGTGGCCGTGGCCCGCCGCCGCGAGAACTTCTCGGTGCCCGTGGGCTGGAAGCCCGAGGCCCACATCGCCCACGCCTTCGGCATCATCAGCGGGGCACCCGAGCACGTGGCCATCGCGTTCGCAGAGCGGGTGATCTCCTACATCCGCGAGCGCACGTGGCACCCCACCCAGACCTTCCGGACCCTCCCGGATGGCCGCCTGGAGCTCCGCATGACCGTAGCGACCACGGTGGAGCTGCAGACCTGGGTGCAGGGCTTCGGCGCGGACGCAGAGGTGGTCGCGCCGGCGTCCCTCCGGGACCGCGTGGGCAAGTCTCTCCACGAAGCCGCGGCGAAGTACGCATGAGCGCGGTGATCTGGCCCGACCTCGCCCACAGCCCGGAGCCCACGCCGGAGCCCCGGCACCTCGACCTCGACGCCGCCTGGCTCGACTACGAGGCGGTGTGCGGGGACGACGCGCCTCGCGCCCGGGAGGACGTCCTCCGAGACACCCAGAGCGCCGTCCATGCCATCGACACGGCGTGGTCTACGGGCTCCATCGGCGACCTGGTCGCGCTGGCATCGCGCCTGGGGCTCGACGGGCCCCGCACCTCCCTCCGCCACTACCCGTGCGAGGCCGAGCCTACAGAGGCCCACGTCCTCGCCCGTCTGGCCGCCGATCTGGACCCCGCCGTCGGCAACCACGGGCCGGACCGACTCCTGGGCCCGTGGGCCGCGGTGGCCACCCTCCCCGACCACGAGCGCCTCCTCCAGGTCGCCATGGCCGCGGGTGCGCTGATGGTCACCGAAGAGCAGCCGTTCACCCCACGCCGCATGTGGACCCGTCGGAAGCCGGTCCCGAGTCAACACCTCCGCGAGCGGGTCCGTGCCATCGCCCACGCGCCGTGCACGGCCTGGCCGGTGGTCGCCATCGACGGCACCGAGGCCACCCTCGGCGACGGCGTCGGCGTCCCCGCACCTGCGTCGCCGGTCGACATCTCGCGGGTCGCCCCCCTCCCGGGCCTGCCGTCCCTCCGACCCGGCGACACCCTCGCCGGACGGGTGGTCGACGCCCCCAGCGGCCCCACCGCTCGCCTGGCCATCGCTGTGCCCGGGCCCGTGCCCCTCGCCGCCGAGTCCTGGCTCGACCTGCTGATCCTCGAACACCGCCTCACCGACCGTCGAGCCGGCCCTCACGACGTGCTACGCATGCGAGGCCACGTCCTGGTACGACGGGTGGTGGAGGCCCAGTGGCGCCCCTGAGCGACGACGACGACCCCTACCGCGACGCTGATCTGTACGACCTCGAGTACTCGGACATGCACGAGGACGTCGCGTACTACACGGCGATGGCGGTGCAGTCCGAGGGCCCCATCCTCGAGCTCGCCTGCGGCACGGGCCGGCTGACCCTCCCGATGAGCCGCGCCCCCGTCGGCATCGTGGCCGTCGACATCGCCGAGTCCATGCTGGAGGGCTGTCGCCGTAAGCTGGCCGAGCTGCCGCCACATCAGGCACGACGGGTGGAGCTTCTCCAGGGGGACTTCCGCACCCTGCGGCTGAACCGCACCTTCGCCACGGTCCTGTGGCCCTTCAACGCACTGCACCACTGCCGTACCGATGAGCAGCTCGCCGCCGCCATCGACACCCTGGCGACGCACCTGGCACCGGGCGGGCTGCTGGCGGTCGACGCCTACCTGCCCGACCTCGAGCTCTACGACCGCGACCCCACGGAGCGCTTCGAGGGCCGGACCTTCCTCGACCCCCGCACGGGGGGCGCGCTGGAGAGCTGGGAGCAGGGATGGTGGGACGCCGCCACCCGCACCCACCACGTCGTCTACCACTACCAGCACCGCGACGGAACGCTCGAGAAGGCCCACCTCCGCTTCACGATGTGGGAGCTACCCCAGCTCCACCAAGCCTTCGAGCGGGCGGGCTTTCAGCTGGAGCACGAAGCCAGCGACTTCCGGGGCACCCCCCTCGACGAGCGCTCCCTCAAGTGGGTGTCCACCTTCCGGCGTCGCTGAGCACGAACGCCCACCTCGACGAGGTGGGCGCACGACGCGTGGGGCGGGAGCCTCAGGGCTGGCTACACCAGATGAGCTCCTCGCCTGCGGCCTCCTCGGCCTCGGCGCGCTTCTCTTCCCGGAGGTTCTCGGGGACCCAGCGGTCCTTCTTGATCTTCGGGATCTCGAACTCACCCTTCACGAGGACGAAGGAGTTGGAGTCGACCGCGGAGAGCGCGAGCGTGAACGCGCCCCTCGCCGAGCCGCCGACCCGGAGGTCGGAGTCCTCGGAGAAGACCACGTAGGAGGGGTACATCTCGCCCCAGCCATCGAAGCCCGCGGGGCGACCATCGACGGCACGCCAGGTGTTGAGGTGCCGCATCGGTCCGAAGCGGTCGACCGGAGTGGCGTCGCCATCGAGGCTGGTGCGGTTCACGTAGTCGAGGTCGAGCACCGCCCCATCGACGCGCTCGTCGAGGTAGCTGTCGAGGGCCGCCATGCAGTTGTTCTCGGCGGGATCGGGGTCGGTGCCGGCCACCATGTCGCACCAGTAGAGGTAGTCCTCGAGGTTGCCGATCTGGTAGGCGTACAGGCCCTGCGCGAAGAGCGCCTGCAGCTGGGGATCGGACATGGTGGGCGGGTAGTCCACCATCTCCTCTTCTGCGAACTTGCCCTGGGCCGCGGCAGCAGACCACTGCTCCGGCATGAACCACTGGTCGTCGGCGCCGTCGTCGGCCGCGTTGGGGTTGGTCTGCGCGAGACGGCCGTTCAGGTAGAACATCGTGCCGCCGTCGAGGTAGTCGTCGAGGTGGGCGTACGGCGCGAAGGCCTCCTCGTCCTCGCGAAGCGCGGCGATGCGGTCCAGGTCCTTGCTCCACTCAGCGACCCAGTCGCCGTCGAGGGCGGCCACGATGACGTCGCCGTTGTCGTCCTGCACGCACTCGGTGGGCTGGAAGTAGCGGTCCACCGCGAACTGATACCAGAAGTCCGCCCCACCGGGCAGGCGGTGATGGAAGGTGACCACCAGGTCGCCCTCGTGGCTGACCACGGCCTCGCCGCGCCACGGGTCCATCTCCTCGCTGACGACGTGGAAGCCGTCGGCGGCGAGCCAGAACTGGTCGAGGGGCGGCCAGTAGCCATCGCCACCACCCGGCTCGCAGTTGTCGGCGCCCACCGTGTCGTTCAGGTCGTCGCAGTCGTCGACATCGAGCACACCGTCGTTGTCGTCGTCGAGGTCTTCCAGATCCAACAGCTCATCGCCGTCGCTGTCGACGAGCATGTTGGCCTCAGAGCCGTCATCCGACGCACCACAGAGCTGCACCCGATCGCCGAGACGCAGCGCCTCTCCGGTCTCCTCGTCGGAGAAGACCCGGCAGTCCACCTGGTGGTAGTCGCCGTACGCCTCCAGATCGACCTCCTCGCGGGCGATCGTCACCGACGTGGCCTCGGCCAGGAAGGCCGTGTAGGAGCCCGAGGTGAGCGTGGCGCTCTGCGGGGAGCAGGCGACCGCGGTGGTTGCAAGGGCGACGATCAGGCTGGGGTTGCGCATGCAGTCCTCGTGGGATGCCGATGGAGCGGCCCTTATAGGGCACGAAGCGGGGCCGGGTCAAGGGGACCTGGACCCCCTCCGGGTGAGTCGTGGACCACGGCTGTTAACCCCGATGGCCCTCTGCAGCATGCGATGACCTCTCAGGTGCCGCTGCCGGTGCCGGTGGCCGCCGTGTCGCCGGTGTGTCCGGTGGGGCCGGGGGTCGTACCTCCGGTGGTGCCGGAGCCCGTGTCCCCGGTGCTGCCGGTGCCGCCCGACGGGCTGTCGGTGACGTCGCGATCCTCGTGGGAGTACCGCAGCGTTCCCTCGTCATCGAAGCCCCAGATGTCCAGGTCGCCATCCATGTCGGTGTCGTGAACATCGATCCCGCCGATCCAGGGCGTGGCCGACTGCCAGAGATGCGCCGGGGCCACCGAGCCCGCCACCTGGCGGAAGATCGAGACCACGCCCGTCGCGCCGTCGTGGCCCAGGGCCTCCAGCACGCCGTCTCCGTCGAGGTCCCGAAGGCGCAGCGTGTCGCCGAAGCCGGGGATCTCGGTGACGGTCCCTGCTGCGTTCACCCACCGTGCAGAGCCAGGGTCGAGGATGAGCAGCCCCGTCTCGCCCGACGCGAGGGTCCAGGCCGCCATGGTGCAGCCCTCCGTCAGGCATGCGTGCACCTGTACGCCCGTCCCGTCGAGGTTGCCGAAGGCCACACCGTAGGCGTCCGACGCCGACCGGTTCACCTCGGACAGCGTCGCCGAGTAGGAGATGAGCTCGCCTCCCGCGGCCACGGTGGCCGCCGCGCCTCCGGGTCCGCTGCCACATGCGACGTCCCGGGGGTCCGAGACGTTGACCTGCGCCGTGACGGTCGGGAAGCCGGTGCTCGGCACGCTCACGGCGTGGAGGGCGGTGTCGGTGAGGGCGTAGGCGGTGTTGCCGCACACCTCGAGATCGAGCAGCTCGGACCCGGAGAGGTCGGCACGGCCAAGGCGCTCGGCACGCTCGTCCTCCACCTCGAACTGCAGGACCGAGAGGTCCAGCTGGCTGCCCTCGCGATGTCCGGCGACGAAGTCGATGGTCGACGGGTTCCCGTCGAGCTCGATGAAGCGGAAGGTGCCCACGAGGTCTTCGCGCACGAAGGTGTCGGAGGGCTCCTCGGGCTCCCAGAAGCGGTCCGGGTCGAAGGGGATCGGGCGACCACGGATGGCCCACCACACGTTGGGCGCGGCGATCCAGATGTCGTTCTGGCCATCCCCGTCGATGTCGTCGATGTCGATCGGGCCCGGGCCGGGCGTGGTGTCGAGCACCGTGCGACGGGGGTAGGACGGCCCGAAGGGTGTGGCCTCGTAGAACACGGCCTGGACGCCGCCGAGGCTGCGGTGGAGCCACACGTCGTCGATCAGGTTGTCGTCGCCATCCCCTACGCCGTACCAGGGAGAGGGGTCGTCCTCGATGGGCAGCGCCGAGAGGGCGTCGTTGCCGAGGTTGAAGATCAACATCGAGCGACTGGCGGTGAGGGGGTTGTAGGGCGTGCTCGACGGGATCTCGTCGAGACCGTCGCCGTCCATGTCGAGGGCCTCCTCGAGGATCCAGCCCGGGCGCGGGGACAGCGACACCGGCGTGGCCGGCCCGATGGGCATCAAGCGCCCCGGCGCCCCCTCGATGTACCGCTCCCAGGTGCCGTCGGAGAAGAGCAGGGTGACCTGCGGCTGGCCCTCACCAGTGCTGTCGGCGACCAGCAAGCTGACCGGCTCCGACACGAGCTCTCTGGGCTCCGTCTTCATGAAGCCGAACACCCCGTCGCCGTGCCAGGTCTCCACCAGGCCAGCGCCGGCCCGTGTCCACGCCACGGCGAGGTCCGGGATGTTGTCGCCGGACAGGTCACCGACCCCCACGCCGCCCACGGTGTAGCCGGGGCACTGGACCCCTCCGCCCCACGCCATGCCGCCCCCGGTCCGGGCGCGGAGCAGGAAGACCGTGTCGCTGGTCCACACCACCACGTCGAGGAGGTCGTCGACGTCGGCTTGCACCACCTTGAGGCCCTGGATGGCGGCACCGGCGTCGAGGACCCGGTGGGCGCGATGTCCGCTGTCGTCGCTCCACCAGACCTCGCTGCCCGACACGCCGACCGAGCCGTCGGTCACGCGGCCCGCGAGGTTCTCGACGTCGATCGGAGCCGCGGCGACCCGCAGGAGTCCCTCGGGAACGAAGCTGCCGGCGTGGGTCACCACCTCCCGGGCGACGTCGACCCCGCCGATGGCGACGCGGCCCGGGGTGTCGAACTGGAGGCTGGCGTAGCCGACGTTGTCGAAGGTGACCGGCGTGGCGACCCCATCGAGGGTGACCGACGCGTCCTCGGACGCCACCGACGCACCGAAGCTGTTCACCGCACGGACCCACGCCTCCGTGGGCGCCGGGCCGACCGTGCCCACCGCCTCGTAGCCGCGGGCGGGACTCGTGGTGACCCAGATGGATGGCGACGCCGCCACGTAGCGGTCCCGCAGGTCACAACCTGCCACCCCCACGAGCATCACCAGTGCAAGCCCTCCTCGCCCCATCGAGCCCTCCTGACCAGAACCCTACCCGAAGTGGTCGCCGTCCCGCGCCGCCTCGTCGGATCCATCGGACCACGGCCGCCTTCGGGTGCGCCACCAGGGAAGCCACGGAAACAGGAAAGCGAGCAGCAGCGGGCGCTGCCCACAGGGAGCAAGGGAGCGTTCGAGGACCGGGAGACGCGCCTTGCCAGCCCCCCACCGGGGGTCGAAGGAGCCGTGGACGTCGTCCTTGAGGGCCCAGCCCTTCAGCTCGTCGAGCGCCTCGCGGGAGCTCGCCGCCTCCTCCGAGGACATCACCACCGCGACCAGGCCCGCCACGGCCGGGGTCGACGCCGAGGTGCCGAAGAAGCCCGTCGCACCGTAGGACACGGTGGAGAGGCCGTCGGGGCCGGCGAGGTCGATGCCCGGATCCCCTCCGTGGTTCGGCCCCCACGAGGAGAAGCCCTCGGGCTCGCCGTTGCTGTACTCCGAGACCCGCACGGCCCCGATGGCCGCCGCGAGGGGATGGGCGGCCGGGTCCGTGAGGGAGCGGGTGGGGTCGGGAGCGAGCAGGTCCCCGCTGCGCACCAGCACGTCGACCACGAGGTCCTCCACCGGACCCCGCTCGTGGAGGACCTCGATCTTCAGCAGCTCCGGCTGGCGTAGCCGGGCCCTGAGCCGCTCGGTCGGTGCGCAGGTGGCGCTCGCGGGGTCCTGGATGCGATCCGCCTCGGCCACGACCCAGCCGTCGGCATCGACCAGGCGCGCCGACAGGTCGGTCTGGCCACAGGTGACCCCGTACTGGTTCCAGTTGACGTTGACCGAGACGTCCAGCTCGGGGGCATCCCACCACAGACCCGTCGTCGACCGCCCCGCCAGCCGCTCGTCGGCGTCGGTGCGCGGAACGTCCAGCACCCCATCGGCGTCGCCGTCGATCCAGGCGGACCACCAGTGCTGGTCCGCGGTGTTGCCCGACGACGTCACCAGCAGCACGCCGGCCTCCTCGAGGCGCCTCAGGAGAGGGCCGTACGGGCCCTCGCCGTCCTGGAAGGAGTCGTTGTAGTAGGACAGCGACATCGATGCGACGTCGATCTCCTCGCGGATCGCCCACTCCACGGCGTTCTCGAAGGCGGTGAAGCTGTTGACCCGTACGAGGAAGAGCTCCGCGTCGGGCGCCACCTGGCGGACCACCTCGGCGCAGGCCCAGCCGTGGTGCCCCGACTCCGCAGCGAAGGCCGGCCCACCCTCGTCGATGGGGGCCGAGCAGGTGGTGGACGCGAAGCAGTCGTGGGTGGTGAACGGCGCCACCTGGCCGGGATCGGTCACCCCGGCGAACCAGCGAGAGTCGAAGATCGCCACCCGGACGCCCTGACCCCGCGCGCCAGCCAGGTGCCAGGCATCCGCCCCGAGCGTCGCCAGCAGGTCGTCGCTGGAGCCCGCCGCAGGAAGGGCGTCGGCCTCGTCAATCACGTCGGGGG
>Ga0213839_1000347_pt1 | contig 69344 bp, 52 predicted proteins | sample SWPATP21_FD_160075 | JGI IMG/M metagenome (GOLD analysis project Ga0213839, IMG submission 160075) | Coastal seawater microbial communities from Marineland, Florida, United States - SWPA TP2 #1 | ecosystem: Environmental > Aquatic > Marine > Coastal | place: USA: Florida | collected 2016-08-14
AGCGACCAGCGACCAGCGACCAGCGACCAGCCGCCAGCGACCAGCCGTCAGCGACCAGCCGCCAGCGACCAGCCGCCAGCCGCCAGCCGCCAGCGACCAGCTTCCAGCGGGTGCCTTGCCTCCACCCCGCTCAACGACGACGGTGGCCGTGTCCCCCCACTACGCCAAGCCTTCCCGAACGTCCGGTCCAAATTGCGAAGCAAGAGGACCGGACGTTCGGGGAGGTTTGGTGTCCCCGGAAGGCATGCCCGCGCGAACGTCCTGTCCGAGTTGCGAAGCAAGAGGACCGGACGTTCGCGTGGGTATGACTGGAGGACATCATCCGCCCCCGCGCAGCGGTCGCGGAAGCGCGGCGCCCGCAGTGCCTCGAGCCGGACCGTGGCCCCTCCGCCGGGCCAATCGCCTCGGCTCCTCCGGATGGTGGCCCCTGCGCCCGGCCTCCCGCGGAAGCTCTCCGGACGGCTCGCCCCTCCGCCCGGCCTCCCGCCTACGCTCCTCCCGACGGTGGCCCCTCCGCCCGGCCTGTCGTCCAGGCACCTCCGGGCGTTGACCCGCCCGGCCCCCCCGGGCGTACACGGCAGGTCAGAACGGCCCGAGAACCCCGGTGAACGTCCGCGTGTCGTCCTCGCTGATCCCGTCGGGCAGCTCCCCGGCCCCCTCCGACCACGGATGCTGCACGGTCACCGTGAGCCAGTCGTGACCGCCGACTCCCTCGATCCAGTGCAGCCCGGTGAACTCGCCGTAGGGCGGAGCGACCATCAGCTTCTGGAGCGGCGCCGAGAGGTCCTCCACGTTCGCCGTCCACAGGAAGGCGTTGGGGTGCTTGGACGTGTCTTCGGCGATGACCAGCTGACGGTGCTCCGGCATGAAGGTGATGTTGTCGGGGTTGGCGATGCCGTCGGCCTCGCAGGCCTTCCCGTCCGCCGTGGGTCGACCCACCACATCGGGCTCCAGGGCCGTCATCACGTGGTCGCTGGGGATGGCCTTCCCCTCGGTGTCGACCACCCCCTTCGCCGTCGGCCCGCCGTAGACGATGCCGCAGCCGTTGGGCGCGAGGGAGACCTGGCCCTCGTCGTCGGTCATGGTCTTGGTGATCTTGCTGACGGCGACGTACACCCGCCCGGTCTCGGGGTCGAAGGTGACCCCCTCCCCCTTCTCGAGCTCCAGCGACGCCCCGACCAACCCGGCGTAGCGACGCTTCTCGAAGCGGGACGCGATCAGGCCCGGATCCGGCACGGCCTCGGTGGGCTCGGCGAGCTTGAGGCACTCCTCTCCGTAGTGGTGTCGCACGAAGGTGAAGCCCTCGGCACAGGCGCCGTCTGCCGGCTCGGCGACCTGGAAGAGCTCGTCGAAGGAGAGCCCCCGCTCCAGGTGGGGACGGAGCTGCTCATCGGTGGCGTGGCCCAGAGGCACCCACCCGATGCCGAGCACGTCGCCCTTCTGCTCGTAGCGGGCCGCGTAGAGATGACCCGCCGACAGGTCGGCTGGCGTGTCGGCCACGAAGAGGAACCAGCCCACCGCGGTGCCGTCGTCGGACAGGTAGACCGTCTTCTGATCCGGCAGGACGTAGGCGATCTCGTGGCTGGCGCGACCGGGCGCCAGGTACTTCACCACGCTGTGGGTCCCCTCGGCGTCGGTGATGCGGACCTCGGGGATCCAGCCGTACGCGTAGGGGTCGATGCCCTCGGGGTCGAAGCGCTGCATCCCCGTCCAGGCGCGATGGGGCCAGTATTGGTCCTCGGTGGGCTCGGTGCGGGCGTCGGGCTCGTACTCCTCGGAGCCGAGGTGGGTGTTCCATGGGGTGACCTGGCCCGCGCAGGGATTCCACAGGCCGTCGACCGGTGACCAGTCCACCGGCGTGGAGGAGCCCATCGACAGCTTGCCGTCGTCGGCGACCACCAGCTTGCTCACCGTCATGCTCCCGGGCGTGCACTCGAAGTGCGACACGAGGAAGGGCTGGCCATCGACGGTGAGGATGCTGTTGAAGTCCTGCTCGTTGCACATCGCATGCTCGCCCGTGACCGGCTTCATGTCGCGGTCGTAGAGCTGGCCGAAGCCCTCGTCGCCGGTGCGCCTCAGGATGGTGTACGCCAGATCGTGGGCGGCGCCATCGAAGGTCGCCGAGGGAGCGGCCACGGGCATCGTGAGCCGATCGGCTCCCTCCACGGACACGGGGGCGACCTGGAAGGTCGGCGGCGGAGGTGGGGCATCGATGGGCACCGGCGCCGGCGCGGGTGCCACGGGGGCCTCGGTGGTCTTCGCGCCTCCGCATGCCGTCATCAGGGACAGACTGATCCACAGAGCTGCTCGCACGTACGCCTCCAGGGGAGGCCCGCCTAACATCCGAGGAGCCCCTCCACGGCGCCGTTGCGACGGTGTCACGAAGCCGTCTTGCCTCGAGCCTGGTGTCGACCGGGCATTCCGCGAGAGACTGGATACCTGCCGCCCCGAGGGCCCCCTTGCTGATTCGCTCCTTCCTCCTTGTCTGTGCATCCACCCTGCTCGCCGCGCCTGCCGTGGCCGGCACCGGTCCGTGGGTCGTGGGCTCCGGCCAGGCCAGCCTCTACGTCGGCCTGGAGTCCCAGCGGCTCACCCGCCTCGCCATCACCGTGAACGACGAACGCGACGTGATCGACGTGGGCCAGGGGATCTCCAGCTTCGGGGTGAAGGGCATCGCATCCATCGGCATCACCGACCGGGTCGAGGTCGAGATGGGGGTGCCGTGGTGGAGCGTGCGGGCCAACCGTCCCGACGACGAGATCTGCGGTGCCCTCGGCCTGGAGGCCTGCGACAACGTCCGCACGGTCGGGGTGATCACCGTCCGCACCAAGGCGCTGCTCCTCGACGAGTACTTCGGCGCCCCGCTGTCGCTCTCGGTCGGGGCCGAGCTCCGCTACGGCGACTTCACCGCCGACACCCGCGCCCGCATCACCAACGTCGGCGAGGGAACCACCGACCTCGGCCCCACCGTGGCCGTCGGACGGGTGGGCAGCTTCGGCGGGGAGAGCTTCTTCAGCACCTATGGGGAGGCCGGCTGGCGCTACCGCTTCCCCACCACCCGGGCCTACCCCGACGCCCCCGACGGCACCCTCCGCGCCCCCCAACCCGAGACCTGGGCCCAGGCAGAGTTCCTCGCCGGCACCCCCTGGCTGTCCGTGGGCCCGGCCGTCACCTTCCTCACCCGGGGGGGCCTCGACTGGGGAGAGCTCGACCTGGCCGACCCCGACCGCCTCGCTGCGCTGTCGGTCACCACCGCTCGCACCGGCGCCACCGTGGTGGTCCGGAACCAGGCGAACCTCGCCCTCTCGGGAAGCGTGATGCGGGTGGTCTACGCCCGCAACAACCCCACCGACGTGCTGTCGGTCAACCTCGGCGTGTCCTTCAGCGGGCTCGCCAGTCGGGAGCGCTGAGCGTGCTTCCCGTCGGCGAGATCATCCAGGACCGCTACCAGGTGGAGGCGCTGCTCGGCAGCGGTGGCCTCGCCGACGTGTACCGGGTCCGGCACCTCGCCCTCGGCAGCCTCCACGCCCTGAAGGTGCTCTCGTGGGACCGGGCCAGCGTCGACCGACGCCTCCTCCTGGAAGGGCGCATCCAGGCTCAGCTCCGCCATCCCAACATCGTAGCGGTCACCGACGTCCTCCGCGTGGAGGGAAAGGCGGCCCTGCTCCTGGACTACGTCGACGGCCCCACGATGGAGGACTACCTCGACCAGCTCGAGAGCCCCCTCGAGCTCGACCAGGCGATGGAGCTGTTCGCCGGCATCCTCGCGGCGGTGGTCCGTGCTCACGACGCCGGCGTTCTCCACCGCGACCTCAAGCCCCAGAACGTGCTCCTCGCGACTCAGGGCGACCGGCTGCAGGCGAAGGTCACGGACTTCGGCCTCGCCAAGGTGGTGCAGGACGAGATGGAAGCGGGCAACACCCGCACCAACGTCACGATGGGCACCCCCGGCTACATGGCGCCGGAGCAGGTGCGCGACGCCGCGTCGGTCGACGCCCGTACCGACGTGTTCGCCCTCGCCGTGCTGCTCCACGAGCTGCTCACCGGCCGGCGCGCCTTCGTCGACGAGGAGGGCTACACCGCGGTCACCGCCACCCTGGAGCTCACCGCCGCGCCCCTGCCCGACACCGTGCCGACCCAGGTGCGCGAGGCGGTGGAGGCCGCGCTGTCCCGAGACCCGGATGGGCGTCCCGCCGACGCGCGGGCCTTCGCCGAGACCCTGTTCGCCGAGGGAGACCCCCGCCGTCGCGACGTCCTCGCCCTCGGAGGCACGCCCCTCGCGCTGTCGCCCCGCCGAGAGCAGGTGGCCACGCTGAACAGCCTGCAGGAAGGCAAGTCGTCGACCCCCAGCACCGATGGCAGCGCCGAGACCGCTCAGGCCCCCACCGCCGTCCCGCTCACGGACCCCGGCCCCGCGCCGAGCCGTCGCGGACCCCTGGGCGCGGTGCTGGTCGCCGTCGTCCTCCTGGGGGCGCTGGCGGTCGGAGGGGTGAGCGCCGCTGGCCTGTGGGTCGTGCTGGGCACCGACGACGCCCCCGCGGACCCCCTCGTCGACGGCAACCGGGATCCAGCCTCGAGGGGGCCCGCCCCCTCCGGCACCCCTACAAATCCAGCCTCGAGGGGGCCCGCCCCCTCCGGCACCCCTACAAATCCAGCCTCGAGGGGGCCCGCCCCCTCCGGCACCCCTACAAATCCAGCCTCGACGGGGCCCGCCCCCTCCGGCGTCCCCACGGATCCAGCCGTTCCCGCTCCGGTCCCTGAGCCCGCCGAGCCGGAGCCCGTCGACCCCGAGCCCGCTGCTGTGCCGGAGCCGGTGGCCGCGGGCACCGCCGACCCCGAACCGGCGCCGGTGACCCCGGAGCCCACAGAACCAGAACCTCCCGCCCCCGAGCCAGTGGCACCGGCCGTCGCGCCCGAGCCCACGCCCGCCCCGAGCGGCACCGACGAGCCCGACCCCGAGGCGGAGCTCGAGGCGAAGATGGCCGAGATGCAGCGGCTGCTGTCTGGCTCCTGGACGGGCAGCACCGACCGGGGACAACCCCTGGTGCTCCGCATCGACAGCGTCGACCTCGACGGCGTTCGCGGCGCTCTCGTCTTCACCGGCCCCACGTCGCGGACCATCGACCTGTCCGGCTCCTACGACAACGGCGCCCTGTCGATGTCCTCGTCGGACGGGACCCAGGTGCAGGGGAAGGTGTCCGGGGGCAAGGTGACGGGCACCTACGGCAAGGGAAAGCGCTCGATCCCCTTCACCGCGGCTCGCTGAACAGCCGACCGTCGGACAGGGGGCAGAGCGTCTCTCGGCGCTCGTACAGGTCGCACACCGACGCGACGAGCTCGGGCGCCGAGGGCCAGCAGCGCCTCCCCCTCGGGCTGCTCGGCCGCGAAGCAGGCGGCCGCCCTCCAGGCGATGTTCACGGCTTGTCCGCGGGATTCGCCGTGGAATGGGGGATCTGGGTCTCCTCGATGGCACAGCCCTCCAGCGTCTCCACCTCGAAGTGCCCGTCGACAGGCTCGACGCGACCGTGGAGGAGCACCACACGCACCCCGGCATCGGTGGTCTGATCGACCCGGAGCACCTGCTCGTCGGTGACGGTGCCGACCTTCTCTCGGCGCCCCCGACCGGAGAACCACAGGGCCCGCTCGGGGCAGCGAGCATCCTTCACGGTCTTCATGGGCACCGGGGACGCCGACCCGCTGCTGGACCCGCCTCCACCCCGCGAGCCGATGCTGCCGTAGGTCTCGGGGAGGGCGACCAGGCGCTCCGTGGCGACCCAGGAAGACCACACGAGCCCGTTCGTCTCCACCACCACCCGGGTCCGACCCTCCCGCTGCTCTCCGGCGTACACCCGCATCGTGTGATCGTCGGTGAGCCGAACCATGACCGCGCCGTGCTCGTCCAGGAAGTCCAGCGGGCCCTCCACGTCGTAGAGCGCACCCACCTCGTGCCCGACCTCCTCCAGCGCCCTCTCCCCATGGGCGGGGGCGATGGGCAGCAGGTTCAGCCGGTCGCAGGCGACGCGTGCGTGGAGGGGCGTGGTGAACACGACGCCATCCCACAGCACGGGCTCGACCACGGGCCGCCCCTCGTCGACCCTCACGAGACGGAGATCGTTGCCCGAGGTGAGGACGGCACCGCGGCCGAAGTCCACGGACCCCTCCGACGCACGAAAGAGCTCGTCTCCGGGCACGTGGTCACCGGTGACCCGGACCGGTCCGGTCGTGCTGAGACGAAGGCGGAAGCTGTCGTCGTCGACCGTGCCGAGGCGACCGTCCACCGTGGCCCCGGCCCGTAGCCGCCCGAACACGAAGGACTCGTCGACGAGGTGCAGCTCGATGAGATCGTGTTGCCAAGCGAGGTCAGACCACCGACAGAGGGAGTCGAAGGCGTGGGCGTTGGGCAGGAGCAAGGCGGCGAGGAGCGACATGCTGCCCCCTTACCGACCTACAAGCCCAGGCGCTTCACCATTCGGTAGACGGTGGACCGGGCGACGCCGAGGGCCTTCGCCGCCGCGGTGACGTTGCCATCGTGGGCCTCGAGGGCGCGGCGGAGGGCGGTGGCCTGTGCGCCCGCCAGGCCCTGGCCCGCCGCTCGAGGGCTGGGGGTGGGCATGGGCTCCGCGACGGGCAGGTGCCAGGGCTCGATGGTGCGCGCCCCTTCGCTGACCACCAGCGCATGGTGCAGGGCCATCTTCAGCTCGCGGACGTTGCCGGGCCACAAGTGCTCGTCGACGCGGTCGAGGGCCCCCTCGGAGAGGAAGGGGACCCGCTGAAGCCGCAGCTCCCCCGACAGCTGGACGAGGAGGGTTCGCGCCAGCAGGGCCCGGTCGGCCCGCTCGCGGACCGGCGGAAGCCGCAGCAGCGCCCCCCGCACGCGGTAGAGGAGGTCTGCCCGGAAGGTGCCCTCGGCCACCATGGCGTCGAGGTCTCGGCGGGTAGCGGCCACCAGCCGGACACTCGCCGATCGAGGCTGCGGGTCGCCGACGCGGTGGTAGGTCCCCGTCTCCAGGAAGCGCAGGAACAAGGCCTGGAGCGGCAGGGGCATCTCCCCCAGCTCATCGAGGAAGAGCGTGCCGCCGTCGGCCCGGGCGAGGAGCCCGTCGCGACCGACCGCACCGGCGTCGGTGAAGGCGTGGGCCGCGTGGCCGAAGAGCTCGGCGTGGATGAGGGAGGGGGCGATGGCCCCGCAGTTCACGTCGACGAACGGCTTCCCCGCCCGCTCGCTGGCCCGGTGGATGCCTCGCGCCACCAGCTCCTTGCCCGTGCCCGTCTCTCCGGTGATCAGCACAGGCAGCGACGAGCGTGCCACCTGGCCGGCATGGCTGCGGACCACGACGAGGGCGGAGTCGGTGCCCACCAGCTCCCCGAAAGCGTCGCTCTCCAGGGCGGGCGCCGTGACGGCCCGGGCCGCTGGAGTGAGGACCACCAGGTAGGCGGCGGACCGCCCGTTGGGTGCGGGCACGGGCTCGACGTCCATTCCGGGAATGCGGATCTGGCCACGGGCCGCCGCGTCCAGCTCATCGACGCTGATGGGCAGGATGTCGCTCACCGGCACCCGCACGCGGGCGACGTCTCCCTGGCGGCGCACGGGTGTGCCCAAGCCCAGGCCCGCCCCGAAGGCCTCGAGGTTGGCGTGGGTGACGCAGCCTCGAGGGGTGACCAGCAGCGCCGGGTCCCGAAGGCGCCCGAGCAGCCGCTCGACGAGGGAGGCGCCCCCGACGAGGAGTCGCAGCTGCACCGCCTCCTCCAGGGCGCGGGCGGCGGCGAACACGGCGACCCCCACCATCGGATCCGCCTGGCCGCGATGGGACGTAGCGTCGAGGACCCCCATGACGTCGCCCCACGGGTCCTTCACCGGTGCGGCGTAGCAGACGAGGCCGTGGTTGGCGCGCGCCAGGTGCGCCGCACCATAGACCGCCACCGGTCGCTTCTCGGCGAGGGCCGTGCCGATGGCGTTGGTTCCGCGAGTGTCCTCCCGCCACACCGAGCCCGGCTGCAGCCAGAGCTCCTGGGCGACCTCCTCGAAGGCTCCCCCACCCCGCCGGGCCACGATGACCCCCTCGGTGTCGGCGAAGAGCAGGGAGAAGTGGCGGTCCGACAGGCCCTGGACCGCCGGGACCAGCGCCTCGTCGAGGGTTCGGAGCAGGCCGTCGACCCGGTCGAGGTGGAGCGAGAGACGACTCGCCTCGACGAGCGCCTCCTCTGCAGGCCCTTCGGGGGTGGCCCCGGCCGCGATGGAGCGGGCCCAGCTCTGGGCCACCGGCGGAGGGAGGTCCGCCAGCTGGTCCGGGGAGCGAGGATGCTCCAGCTCGAGGGAAAGCCAGCTCACGTTTCCACCATATCGCAGGAGGAACCTGGCTGCCCAGGTGCGAAAGATCCTTCGCACCGTCGCATCTCGCAACAGCTGTCGCGGGGTGGGACGTCGCGGACTGCGACAGCGCCACGGACGAAGCACCCGAATGCCGATGGCACCGTCATTGCTTCGGGTGGAGGTGTACAACCAAGGAGCATGACATGCAGTACGCCAATCCGAACACCGAGGGCAGCCTCGTCCAGTTCAAGTCCCGCTACGGCAACTTCATCCGCGGCGAGTGGGTGTCCCCGGCCAAGGGCCAGTACTTCGACGCCATCTCTCCGGTGACGGGCAAGGCCTTCTGCGAGGTCCCACGCTCCACCGCCGAGGACGTGGAGCTGGCCCTCGACGCCGCCCACGCCGCCTTCCCCGGCTGGAAGGCCACGACGGCGACTCAGCGGGCCGCCATCCTGAACCAGATCGCAGACCGCCTCGAGGCCAACCTCGAGATGCTCGCCGTCGCCGAGACCTGGGACAACGGCAAGGCCGTCCGCGAGACGCTCAACGCCGACCTCCCCCTCGCCATCGACCACTTCCGCTACTTCGCCGGAGTCATCCGGGCCCAGGAATCCGGCACCGGCGTCCTCGACGGCACCACCGTCGCCTACCACTTCCACGAGCCCATCGGCGTCGTCGGCCAGATCATCCCCTGGAACTTCCCCCTGCTGATGGCCACCTGGAAGCTTGCTCCGGCCCTCGCCGCTGGCTGCTGCGTGGTCCTCAAGCCGGCCGAGCAGACCCCGGTGTCCATCCTGCTGATGATGGAGCTCATCGGCGACCTGCTTCCTGCCGGCGTCGTCAACGTGGTGAACGGCTTCGGCCTCGAGGCGGGCAAGCCCCTGGCCCAGTCCGACCGGGTCGCCAAGGTCGCGTTCACCGGCGAGACGACCACGGGCCGCCTGATCATGCAGTACGCCTCTGCCAACCTCATCCCGGTCACCCTGGAGCTCGGCGGGAAGTCCCCGAACGTCTTCTTCGGCGACGTCTGGCAGGCCGACGACGCCTTCCGCGACAAGGCTCTGGAGGGCTTCACGCTCTTCGCCCTGAACCAGGGTGAGGTCTGCACCTGCCCGAGCCGCGCCCTCATCCAGGACACCATCTTCGGCGAGTTCATGGACGCGGCGGTCGCCCGCACCCAGGCCGTGAAGATGGGCCATCCCCTCGACACCACGACGATGATGGGAGCCCAGGCCAGCAACGACCAGCTCCAGAAGATCCTGTCGTACATCGCGATCGGCAAGCAGGAGGGGGCCGAGTGCCTCACCGGCGGCGCCAAGGCCGAGCTCGGTGGGGAGCTGGAAGGCGGCTACTACGTGCAGCCCACCATCTTCACCGGTCACAACAAGATGCGGGTCTTCCAGGAGGAGATCTTCGGCCCGGTGGTGTCGGTCACCAGGTTTTCCGACTACGACCAGGCCATCGACATCGCCAACGACACGCTCTACGGCCTCGGCGCCGGCGTGTGGACCCGCAACGTGAACACGGCCTACCGGGCTGCGCGGGCCATCGAGGCCGGCCGCGTCTGGCAGAACTGCTACCACCTCTACCCGGCCGGAGCGACGTTCGGCGGGTACAAGCAGTCCGGCATCGGGCGGGAGAACCACAAGATGATGCTGAACCACTACCAGCAGACCAAGAACGTGCTGGCCTCCTACTCGGACGACGCGCTGGGCTTCTTCTGATGGAGGCCCTCGACCGAGTGGACATCACCGACGCCGCGCGGGCCATGCTCCGCCAGCTCATCGACGAGCATGGTCCGGTCATGTTCCACCAGTCCGGGGGCTGCTGCGATGGCAGCGCCCCCATGTGCTACCCCGAGGGCGAGTTCCTCATCTCCCCCCGCGACGTACTCCTGGGCGAGGTCGAGGGATGCAAGGTGTGGATCGACAAGACCCAGTGGGCCACCTGGTCCCACACGCGGCTCACCATCGACGTGGTGGAGGGGCGCGGCGCGGGGTTCAGCCTGGAGGCCCCCCACGGGGTGCGCTTCCTGACGCGGTCCGAGGTGTGTGAGCTTCCTCGGGAATGACGTACGCGCCAGGCCCGTCGACGGGGCGGACGCATCTGGGCTAGATGGTGGGTCGCGTTGGAGCAGGAGGCGGCCCGATGATCGACTGGACTGGACTGACACCGCTCTACCCGGGCCGCGACAGGCACGTCCCGGACGTCGCGAAGCACCCCACAGCGAAGAAGGCGTGGAACGACCTCCGGAAGGTGCTGGCCCAGCGGCTCGACAAGCACCTCCCCGAGCGAGACCCCTACGGTTGGCCGCCGCCCGCCCACACGGATGACGCTGGGGAGAGGGCCCTGACCACGCTCCGGAGCCTCGCCGCCTCGACGGTCCCGCCAGGCGAACTCGACGTGGGCAGCCAGGCCGTCGCGATGGAGCTGTTCACTCGGTTCTACGCCCCCCGGGATCACGGGAAGAGCGCCGCGAAGCTGGCGACGTGGTGGACCCACGCCGCCGAGCCGGCCTTCGTCGTCGACGTGCTCGCCGACCTGTGGCACTGGACGGTGAGCGAGCGCGAAGTGGAGCGTCGGGCGGAACCCTTCGCGTCCGTCATCGGACCCGACGCCCCCATCGGTTCCGCAGCGGGCGTGCTGCGGGCCTGGATGGGCCGGGTCGACGATGACGCCTACGACGCGGGGGCCGCGGCCGCACGCCGCCACCTGCCGCAGGCCATGCCCCCGCTGGCCACCCTGCTCGCGTTTCTGTTCCCCACCGACGCAGAGCTCGTGGACCACGCCTTTGCGACGATCGACGAGCAGGCGCGCTCCTCGGCCCCTCACCACGCTTGGTTGGCCTACTCAGCGAGGGACCTCGACACGGCCCACGGGCTCGTGCAGGCCCTCTGCACCCGGAGCTCCGGCGCACGGGCGCCTCTGCCGACCGCTCTGCTCCACGCGGCCCCGCCAGAGGAGGCGGTGCCCCGGATGCTCGGTCACTGGCGCCTCTACGAGCCCGCCCTCCATCATGTCCGTCATCCCGACGTCGCCCGCGAGATCGTGCAGTCCTATGGGCCCGGCTCGGAAGAGGTGGAGCGGTACGCGGAGCGCTTCCCCGACATGCGACCTGTCCTGGGGATGGCCGCCCCCACGGAGGACGGACCGGACCTTCCCGAGCTGCTCGCCCGAGAACCCAGCCCTCTGCCGAAGAGCGCCTTCTTCCGGTGGGGAGCCTGGGGTCCCCTGAGCGTGGATGGGCAGCCCCTGTCCGAGGCCCATGTGCGACGCCTGGGGATGGCCCTGTACCGCTCGAAGGGGCGGTCGACCGCAGCGCTCGAGGAGGTGCGCGCGGCTCTGGATCCGGACCCTCGCCAGGCATTCGGAGACGCCCTGTACCGAGACCTCTGTCGAGCGCAGGGCGACGGCGAGGCCGAGACCTGGTGGATGCGTGCGCTGTGGCTCTTCTTCGACGACGGCGACGCCTTCGTGGATCGACTCGCGAAGGACGTGGCCTCCATGCCCTGGAGCCTCGCAGCTGCCGCGCTCGAGGTCGCCCTGACCATCGGGGGAGACCGCGGGCTGCAGCTCGTGGCCCACTTCGCGGAGAAGGCGAAGAAGCGGGGTGTGCGCAACAAGGCCGCCGATCTCCTCGCTCGGGAAGCGGAGCGCCAGGGGCTGTCCGCGGATGCCCTGCAGGACCGAATCGTGCCTGACCTGGGCTTGCCCGCCGGCCGACCCGAGGTCCTCGACCTGGGACCCGTGCAGCTCACCGTCGGACTGGACGGCACCCTGGTGCCCTTCCTGCGGATGCCCGACGGCAGCCGACGGACCCAGCTGCCGACCTCGAAGAGCCACGACGCAGACAAGGCAGCCGCGGCGAAGGCCCGCTGGTCCCAGCTCCGGAAGGACCTGAAGCGGGTCGCCGGCACCCAACGCGCCCGACTCGAGCGCGCCATGGCGGAGGGTCGCACCTGGACCGCCGAGGACTTCGACCGATACCTCGTGCGGCACCCACTCCAGGGCCCGGTGGTGCGTTCCCTGCTGTGGCGCGTCGAGGGCGGGCCCGCGTTCCGCGTCGATGTCTCGGGAGACTGGGCCGACCGCGACGACGAGCCCGTTCCGGCCGAGGGGGTGGTCCGACTTGTCCACCCCGCCGAGCTCTCGGCCGACGAGCTCGAGGCGTGGGGGCAGGTCTTCGCTGACTACGAGCTCCTCCAGCCCGTCGATCAGCTTGGACGGGATGTGTACCGACCCGGTGACGAGGCCAGCCAGGCGCTGCTCGACCGGCTCGACGGGGCCAGGATCCACGCGGCATCGGCCTTCGGTCTGCTCCAGCGCGGATGGATGGCCGGTGAAGCGCTGTCGCGGGGGCGCTACGACGAGCTGGAGGTGACGCGGGGCGGGGTGCACGCGGCGCTGAGGCTGTCGGATGGGCTGTACGTCCACGGCGTCGTGGAATCCGAGCTTCAGACGGTGACCCTCGAAGCCCGTCCGCGGTCCGGCTCGGCGGTCGCGTACAGCGAGGTGCTCAGGGACCTCGCCACCCTACGACTCGCCTGACAGCGGGAGGGCACGGCGAGACCCTGAAGCGAGGCACTCAGCCGTCGCGGTGCTCTCTACTCGTCGTCGGCCGGCTCGAGGCCGCCACCCTTGCCGCGGACGAACACCTGGCTCACCGACTCCACGCCCGCGTTGACCGCGGCCTTGGCGGAGACGTCCTTGGAGCCACGGCGCCGCAGCACGACGAAACCGATGATCGCCAACATCACCAGCAGCGACCCCCCACAGCAGAGGAGGCTGGTCAGCAGCGAGACGAGGATGATGACGATTTCCATGGGGCCCACACGCTCCTCGGCTGGGATGGCGGAACATAGCGCAAGGGACGGGGCAGGTCACCCCTCGGATCGACCGGAGCCCGACCCCAGGCTCGTGAGCGGGATACATCCCCCGGCCGGAGGCAGCCATGGCCGTGCTGGAGATCATCACCGCACCCCACCCCATCCTCGAGATGCGCGCGCGCGACGTCGAGGCCGACGAGTTCGGCCCCGAGCTCGAGCAACACACGAAGAACATGGCCGAGACCATGTACGCCGCACCGGGCGTGGGCCTCGCCGCCCCCCAGGTGTCCGACCCCCGCCGCATCCTCGTGATCGACTCGGGGGACAAGGAGGAGCGCGGCGCTCGCTTCTTCGCCTTCGTGAACCCGAAGATCATCGAGGCCTCGTCCGACATGATCCCGTGGAACGAGACCTGCCTGTCCGTCCCCGACTTCGAGATCGAGATCCAGCGACACCGCAAGATCACCGTGGAATTCCAGGACCCCCTCGACGGTTCCGTGAAGCGCGAGACCTTCGAGGACTACGAGTCGGTCATCGTCCAGCACGAGCTCGACCACCTGGCGGGCACCCTGTTGCTCGACCGTGCCAGCCGCTTCAAGAAGGGTCGCTACCTCAAGAAGGTCTCGAAGCTGAAGAAGCGCCTGAAGGAGCTCGCATGATCGCCCTCATCGCCCTCGTTCTCTCCGCCCAGGCGGGCAAGGACCCCTGTGCCGAGCGCTCCGAGGAGGAGCAGGTGGCCTTCGCCGGCACGCTGGAAGGCATGCACACCCAGCTCACCGACAGCCAGACCCAGGAAGGTGCCGAGGACCTCACCGACAAGCTCGCCAAGGAGGTCATGGGCTTCATCAAGAAGGGCGAGCTCTGCACCCTCGAGCAGCGCTTCTGGGGCGCGCTCATCCTCGTGTCGTCCACGAAGGAGAAGTACGTCGTCGAGGGCCACGACATGGCCGTCTACATCCTCGAGGAGCGCCACCCCCGCGGTGCCTGGCTGATGGGCCTGGCCCACGACCGCAAGAGCGTCGCCCGAGGCGCCGTGCAGGCCTATGGCACCCAGACCCGCGTCGAGAACGGCAAGCGCTGCCTGATCTGGACGGACCTCGGCTACTCCGACGACCTCCGCAAGCAGTACGGCTACCCCACCCTCGAGAAGACCGTGGCGAACATCCTCGCCATCAACGGCTTCCAGGGCGTGCAGCCCACCGTCCTCGAGCTCAAGAAGCGGGACCTGTGGTGCAAGCCGGAGCCATGGGACGGCTCCAGGTCCGACCTGCGCGACCCCTACGACGGTCGGCAGTAGGCACACCAGTGCGAGTGCGACGCTTCGGACGTCCCTCGCCACAGGTCCGCTGGCCGTGGCGCGAGGCTTCAGGCTGCAGGCTTCGGGCTACGGCATGCACGGGTGCATGGACCGGCTTCGAAGACCTCTGTGGCGCCGCACCTTCTTGGGCAACGCGGCCCCATGGATGCGAGCTGAAGCCCGTAGCCTGACGCCCGAAGCCCTCGAGCGGACTCGGCGCTACGCTTGCAGCTGGGGAGGCACATCCGGACCTCCGCAGGTAGGCGCACCAGAGCCGCCGGGGGTGTAGCCTACTCCCGGCAGCAAGGGTGCCGCGATTTGCGTCGTCAGCGGCGTTGAATCTGCACGATGATGTCTGAGTGCCGGCGCTCTACCGCTGAGCTACCAGCCCATGGGGCCCGCGAACGGGCAAGAAAGTGGCGGGCTGGACGGGATATGAACCCGCGACCTCCGGCAGGGGGTCGGCAGAACTCGAGATGACGACCACGGCAAGGCATCAGCTTCGGAGGAATCGTCTGACCTTGAGGGAGTGACACCGCTGTGCGCGGCGCGTCTGCCAGTTCCGCCATCCCCGCCCAAGACTGCGGGGAGCAGGACTCGAACCTGCACGTCGCTCCATTCATCGCTTCAGATTCAGCCTGAGTCTTTTGCCTCCGTTGAGGTGTGGGACGCATGCCCCACACCCTGGAGGTACCTCAGGCGTCGCGGAAGAGCCACGCAAAGAGCTTCTCGCCGATCTCGTGCCGGGACACCTCGGTGTCGTTGGCCCGGGAGCGAGCCCGCTTGACGGCGTCGCGGAGCACGTCGATGCGCTCCAGCAGGGCCTCCTTCCGAGGCACGGGCAGGGCGCCGGACCGGTAGGTCGTCTCCCAGTGCCCGATGGTGACGTCGTCGGAGATCAGCTGCGTCTGAGCGGGGTGCTCCTCGGTCGCATCGTAGAGGACGATGGGCCGCTGCACCTTCTTGGTCTTGTGGGTGCGCACCGGGTCGGTCCGGAAAAGGTTCGAGTTCGGGTCGCTGTGCCAGGTCTTCGACTCGTCGAGGACAGGCATGGCCGCCACGAAGGTGTGCAGGTCGTTCAGCTCCTTCTCGAGGAAGATGAGGAGCGTGGCCGGGATGTCCGACAGCACCGTCTCTCCGCCGACCACCACGTCGGCCCGGGCCTCCCGGTTGCCGAACTCCTGGGTCGCCTCGATGTCGAGGTAGCGGCTGCGGAGCTTGCGGACCTTCTTGAGGACGTCGGCGGCGTCGAGCTGCACCCGCTTCGACTCCGACGGGAAGACCTCCCCATCGTCGTCGAGGGCGGTGAAGTCGCGGGACAGGCCGTTGAACAGCTCCTCCCGCTGAGCCTTCTTGTGGAGCTGGGTGAGCTCGCTGTACGTGCGGGACTTGACCCCCTTGCGGATGGCCACGACCTCGTGGAGCTTCAGGGTGTCATCGGACATGGCGTCCTCCCGGTTGGAGCCATCCGCTAACCCAGGATCGACGGACTACACCCCCAGCGCCTCCAGGAGCACGACCCCGTCGCCGACGGCCAGCACCGGAGGCGAAGACGACAGCCCCGCGACAGCCTCCACGGCGAGAGGCGCATTCAGCAGCTGCATCCCTGCGCCGCCGCCACCGACCTTCAGCTCGGCCCCGCACTTCAGGTCGACGACCCACACCCGCCGTCGGACCGGGTCCGGGCTGGACATGTCGACCACGACGAAGTCGCCGGCCCGACGCTTCTGGTCGGTCCGGAACAGCCACAGGTTCGTCCGCCGCGTGAGCAGGGCCACGGCGAAGCGCTTCTCTCTAGAGGAGAGCCGCCACGGCGCCACGAGCCCCGGACGCACCGGTGCCCCCATGGCGCGTCCGAGGAGGACGGCCATCGAGACGCGGCCCCGAGCGAACGCACCCGGAAGCCGCACAGCGATGGGCGGCGACGATGGCATGGTTCGGACACGGGATCGGGGTCATGTCCGAGCCATAGCCGCCGTGGGGAGCGCCGTCTACTTCGCGGCCTTCAACCCGGTCACCAGCTCCACCTTCTGGGTGTCGGTGCAGTCGGGGTTGCCCTCGCAGCTGTCGGCCTGCACCGTCGTCCACCCCGTGGTGAACGCCACCTTCTTCCCGATCAAGGCGCTCGCATCCGAGCCACCGCCCGGGCAGAGCTCGAAGTCCCCATGGAGCGACCGCTCTCCCTCCTTGGTCTGCAGGTCGACGTAGCAGGCGACGTCGCCCTGCTCGAGGCCCAGCAGCTTGCCCTTGCCCCCCGTCGAGGGCTCGGGCGCGGGCTCCTTCTCAGCGGGCGCCTCCGGCTGGGCCGCATCGCCACCGTCGTCGACCTCGCCCGACCCGCAGGCCAGCATCCATCCACCGACCATCGCCACCAGCACTCCTCGTCGCACCGTCACCTCCGCGACGGGAGCATGGCACGGGAGAGGGTCTACTGGGTGACCGGGAAGCCCCGCGCACGCATCAGCGCCGCGGTGTCGACCTCGCGACCACGGAACGCCATCCACGCATCGGCCGCATCCATGCGGTTTCCGGCGGACAGCACGTGCTCCATGTAGGCGTTGGCGACGTCGCGATCGTAGTAGCCCTCCCCCTCGGTGAAGGCCTCGGCGGCATCCGAGGTGAGCGCATCGGCCCACAGGTAGCTGTAGTAGCCAGCGGAGTAGCCGTCGCCCGAGAACACGTGGCCGAACTGGGGCGTGCGGTGACGCATCACCAGCTCCGACGGCATCCCGAGCTTCTCGAGCTCCTCCCGCTCGAATGCGTCGGGGTCGATGTCCGCATCGCCGGCGAGGTGGAGCTTCATGTCGATGAGCGCCGACGCCAGGTACTCCGTGGTGCCGAAGCCCTGGTTGAAGGTGGAGGCCGCCTCGATGCGCTCGAGGAGCTCCTTCGGCATGGGCTCGCCCGTCTCCACGTGGAGCGCGAACTTCGACAGCACCTCGTTGGTCGCCAGCCAGCGCTCGTTGAGCTGGCTCGGGAACTCCACGAAGTCCCGCGCGACGGCCGTGCCTGCCAGGGACGGGTAGATCACGTTGCTGGACAGGCCGTGGATGGCGTGGCCGAACTCGTGGAACAGCGTCTCGGCGTCGTCCCAGCTGATGAGCACGGGCTCCCCGGGAGCGCCCTTCACGAAGTTGGCGTTGTTGTGGATGATCGGCGTGTGGCCGTCCGGACCGAGGCCGTCCTGATCGCGGTAGCTCGACATCCAGGCGCCGCTCCGCTTGCCGGTGCGGGCGTAGGGGTCGAAGTAGAACAGGCCCTGGTGGAGGCCGTCGGCCGCCGTGACCTCCCAGACCCTCACATCCTCGCTGGGCACGGGCAGGTCGACCTCGGTGAAGGTCCAGCCGTAGTTCTCGGAGACCGCCCAGAACATGCCCTCGCGGAGCTTGTCGAGCTGCAGGTACTGCTTGACCTCGTTCTGATCGAGGTCGTACTTGGCCTTGCGGACCTTCTCCGCGTAGAAGCGGTAGTCCCAGGGCTCGATGGTGATGCCGGCCTTCTCCTTGTCGGCGACGGCCTGCATGTCGGCCACCTCCTGCTTCACCCGGGCGGTGCTGGCCTTCCAGACCGACTCCATGAGGTCCATGGTGGCCTCGGGGGACTTGGCCATGCCGTAGTGGGTGCGGAAGTGAGCGTGGGTCTCGAAGCCCAGCAGCTTGGCCCGCTCGGCCCGCAGCTTCAGGATCTGGGGGATGAGCCCGTTGTTGTCGTTCTCGTCGCCGTTGTCGCCGCGGCTGTAGTAGGTCGTCCAGACCTTCTCCCGAAGGTCGCGACGCTCGCTCATCTGCAGGAAGGGCTCCATGGAGGAGCGGGTGTTGGTGACCGCCCACTCTCCGGGGTGTCCGAGCTTCTCCGCCGCTGCGGAAGCTGCCGCCTTGTAGCTGTCGGACAGCCCCGCGAGGTCCTCCTCCGAGGTGAGGTACAGCACGTACTTCTCCTCGTCGGCCAGCAGGTTGTTCGAGAACTGCGTGTACAGCTTCGACAGCGCCTGGTTGATCTCCGCGACCCGCGCCTTGGCATCGGCATCGAGGGCCGCGCCAGCCCGCACGAAGCGGTCGTAGTACACCTTGGCGAGGCGCGCCTCCTCCTCGCCGAGCTCTTCCCGCTGGTCGTAGACGGCCTTCACCCGGGCGAACAGCTTCTCGTCCTGCATGATGCGATCGGAGTGCGCCGCCAGCTTCGGGCTCATCTCCTTCTGGACGGCCCGCATCTCGTCGGAGCTGAAGGAGCCGGTCCAGTGGTAGTAGAGCGGGAGCACGCGCCCCAGCCCCTGTCCGGCCTTCTCCATGGCGAGCAGGGTGTTGTCGAAGGTGGCGGGCTCGGGGTTCGACCCGATGAAGTGGAACTCCGCGAGGGCGTCCTTCATCCCCTTCTCGAGGGCTGGCTGGAAGTCGGCGACCGCCACCTGATCCAGCGGCGGGACCCCACCGTGCGGCCCGCTCCACTCCTCCAGCAGCTTGGGCTCGGCAGTCTCTGGCATCTCGGTCTCCTGTTCGTCGACAGCAGGGGTGGGGGGCGTCTTGGTCCCGGTGGCGCAAGCGGCGACCAGCGCGAGGGCGAAGAGGGCAGACGTTCGCATGGACACTCCTGAGACGGGTCTCGTAGCATCGTTCGGACCGGCTCGCGACGGCGCCGACCGCTCAGTGGTTCGGCGGCACCCGCTCCGACATCCGCGTGGCGATGAGGTCGGCCACCACCCGGACCCGCTCGATGCGGGCCACGTCGGGGTGCATGACCATCCACACGTCGGTGCGGCGCTCGGGGCCTGCCAGCGGCACCATGTCGGGATGACGACCCGCCATGACGTCGGGGAGCACGGCGACCCCGTGGCCGAGGCGGCAGGCCCGGTAGAGCACGTTCAGGCTGGTGCTCCGCAGCACCGGCACCGCGTCGGGGGCGTTCCAGCGGTCGCCGATCACCACCAGCACCTCGTGGCCCGACAGATCCGGGGAGGCAGGATCGACGCCGTGGCGGTCCAGCCAGGCCCGGTGGGCGTAGGGGCGCTCCACCACCGTGGTGAGGCGGCGGGCCACCAGCCCCTGCTGCTCCGGCCGTCCGACCCGAAGCGCGATGTCGGCTTCCCCCCGGGCGAGGTCCAGGACCCTGGGCGTGCAGAGCAGGTCGACGCGGATCCGCGGCCAGCCCGTGCGCAGCTCGTCGAAGGCCTCGATCAGCCACCAGGACGCGATGGACTCCAGCGTGGTGATGCGGACCCGACCCTCGGGCTCTTCCCGGAGCTGGTCGATCCCCCTCTGGACGGCGAGGGCACCGCGCTCGGCCTCCTCGGCGGCCGGCAGCATCCGCTCCCCCGTCGGGGTGAGGGTCCAACCCTCCTTGCTGCGAACGAACAGCTTCGTGCCCAGCGCCTTCTCGAGGGCGGTGATCCGACGGGAGACCGTGGTGGGATCGGCCCGAACCACACGCGCCGCGTCGACGAGCGACGTGCCGCGGTGCAGCGCGAGAAAGTAGCGAAGGTCGTCCCAGTCGTACACGCGCCCTGCTATCACGGGCCGCCAGGGACCATCACGGAACGGTCACGTCCACCGTGTTCGTGCCCTGATCCGCCTCGGGAATGCGCACGGTCCAGGTCCCCGACGGCACGCCGTCGATGTCGAGCTGGTAGTCGCAGCAGAAGATGGCGTCGCAGTCGCCGTGGAACAGGTCGACGCGCAGCTCGCTTCCGTCGAGGGTGACGCTGGCGCTCTCCGGGTTGCAGCCGCAGCCACCGAATTGGGCCGACACGTCCACGACCACCGTCGAGCCACTGACGGTCGCCTCCAGGTCGTGCTCGTAGCCGTAGTAGCCCGAGCCGCTGCTGCAGTAGCCCTCGTTGTCCACCGTGATCGACGGCCCGACCAACCCCGTCTCCCCGGTGTTGTCGGTGTCCGTGTCCGTGTCCGTGTCCGTGTCCGTGTCCGCATCGGCGTCGGCATCGGTGTCCGTGTCGGTGTCCGTGTCGGTGTCGGTGTCCGTGTCCGTGTCCGTGTCGGTGTCGGTGTCGGTGTCGGACGTGGTGGGCGCGTCCTCGGAGCCACCGCCCGTGCAGGCGGCCAGGAGCAGGAGAAGAGTCAGTCGTCGCATTCGTGCCTCCATGACCAACGTAGGGCCGACCCCGCTGGCAGTCACGCACAAACAGTGACCCGGAGTTGCGCACAACCGCGCAGAACCGCCACACTCCCGCCCCGTGCAACGGTTGGTGCCACGCCCTCCATGGGGTATGGACGAAGCCTCGGAGGACATCGTGGCCCACAAGGTAGCGCTCACCGGCATCAAGCCCACCGGAACCCCCCACGTCGGCAACTACCTGGGGGCCATCCTGCCCGGGCTGGAGCTCGCCGAGCGCCAGGACTGCAGCGCGTACTACTTCGTCGCCGACTACCACGCGCTCACCGGCGCCCAGGACCGCGAGCGCCTCATCCACGAGACCTACGAGGTGGCTGCCACCTGGCTCGCCTTCGGCCTCGACCCCGACAAGGTGGTGTTCTACCGGCAGTCCGACGTGCCCGAGATCTTCGAGCTGTCCTGGATCCTCGCCTGCTTCACGCCCAAGGGCTTCATGAACAAGGCCCACGCCTACAAGGCCGCGGCCGACAAGAACCGCGAGGCGGGCGAGCCCGAAGACGCCGGCATCGGCATGGGGCTGTACACCTACCCGGTGCTCATGGCGGCCGACATCCTCATCGTCGACGCCGACCTCGTGCCCGTCGGCAAGGACCAGGTGCAGCACGTGGAGATCGCCCGCGACATCGCCCAGCGCATCAACCACCACTACGGCGAGGGCGCCCTGCACCTCCCCGACCACCACCTCCGCGCCCAGACCGCCATCGTCCCCGGCCTCGACGGCCGCAAGATGTCCAAGTCCTACGGCAACACCATCCCCTGCTTCCTCCCCGCCAAGAAGCTGCGGAAGACGGTGATGCGCATCCAGACCGACTCCACGCCCCCCGAGGACCCGAAGAACCCCGACGAGAGCGTCGTCTTCGGCATCCACCGCGCGTTGATCGACAGCGACGCGGAGGCCGCGCTGCGCGCCGAGTACGAGGCCGGCATCTCCTGGGGCGGCGCCAAGCAGCTGCTGTATGAAGAGCTCGAGAAGCAGCTCGCCGAGCCCCGCGCTCTCTACGAAGAGCTCATGGCCGACAAGCCCCGCATCGATGCGATCCTCGAGCGCGGCGCCGCCAAGGCGCGCGAGGTGAGCGTGCCGGTGCTCCAGCGGGTGCGGAACGCCGTGGGTATGGCGCGGTAGTCAAGACCCTGCAAGCCGCTGACGGCAGCGGCCCGGGGGGACCATGGTCACCGAACGAAACCCCATCCTCCCTCGCTCTCGGTACAATGCTCGTATGGTCCTACTTCCCCTCCTGCTGGCCTGCTACGGCGACAGCGCCGAAGACACCGGCACCAAAGACACCGGCATCCCCCTCGTCGACAGCGCCATCGTGCCCATCGAGAGCGGGGACACCGCCGACACCTCCGGCATGTCGCCCACGGCCGACACCGCCACTACCGCGCCCACCGGGAGCACCGGCGACACCGCGCTCGACATGTGCGACCTGTTGTCGCTCACCCCGGCGTCGATCACCCCGCTGAACGGCTACCCCTCGTCCGAGGAGTTCGCCTTCGACGCCTTCGGCAACCTGGTCAACGTCGACGACAGCGCCGACGCCATGTTCAGCACGCCGTATGGAGGCCCCACCACGGTGGTCGCCCCCTACAGCGCCATCGAGGTCGCCGGCACCCGCTTCCTGCCCGACGGCGACCTGGCCCTCTGCGACGAGTGGGAGGGTGCGGTCGTACGCCTCGCCCCGGATGGCTCCCGCAGCGTCATTGCTGGGGGCCTCATCTCCCCCAACTCCATCGCCGTGAAGTCGACCGGCGACATCTACGCGGGGGGCTACGGCGAGATCGTGCGCATCCACACCGACGGCACCGTCGAGCGGGTGTTCGAGCGTGCGAACACCGACTTCGACGGCCTCGCGCTCTCCCCCGACGAGCTCACGCTGTGGATCAACCACGACGACGGGGGCGTGATCGGCAACCTCCACCTCGATGTCGACGGCAACGTCACCAGCTTCGAGTCCGTGGTGGAGCTGAACGGCTCCCTCGACGGCGCGAGCGTCGACGTGTGCGGCAACTACTACGTCGTCACCATCGCCGGCGCCCTGTGGCGGGTCAGCCCCGATGGCGGCACCCAGCGCCTCGCCGACCTCGGCACCGCCGGCGCCTTCTACACCACCGCGGCCCGCTTCGGCTCCGGCTACGGCGGCTGGCAGCGGGACCACCTCTACGTCATGGACCGCACCGGGGAGAAGATCTACGACGTCGCTCTCGACGTCGAAGGCACCCCCATGCCCCACTGGTAGGGATCTGGCTCAGGAGGGGCTCTGCCCCCCCTCCGACTCCCCCCTTCGCTCCGCGCTGCGCGCGTCGCTGCGGGTGGCACACTCGCTCGTCCTACGGTGCACTCGCAAGCTCGCTGCCCTTCGGCTCGCTCGGGACCATCTCGCTGGACGCGAGACCGAGCCCGCCGAACGAGAGAGAGCCACGGGTCGCGGGCCAAGGGGCAGAGCCCCCCCAAGGCCAGATCCTACTTCGGGGCGACATCCAAGTCCTTCCAGGCGTGCAGCCCCTCCATGGGCTCCTGGAAGGGCCACGAGACCTGCCCGGTGGGGCCCACGCTCGGGGCCTCGTCCTTGCCGATCATCGTGAGCTGACCGATGTTGCGGAACATGTTGTTGAGGGTGCCGCCGGCGGACGATGCGGTGGGTGTTCCGTACGTGGCCCACACGCGCTCCGTCAGGATGCCCGTCTCGCGCTCGAACACCGCCACCCCGGTGGTGTCCAGCTTGTAGGTGGCCTCGACGGCGCTCTCCTTGCTGGTGAAGTTGGGGTTGGCGCTGCCGGGGCCGCTTCCGAACGCGGACTCCCCGGAGGACGCGCCGTCGCCGGACGCGCGGTCCATGTTGCTGACCCCGTCGCCCCCGAACGACTGCTGGGTCATCGCGTTGGCGTTCCAGTTGGGGATGTTGACCTGGGTCGTCCCCTGCCCGAGGGTCTGGACCAGCTGGTACTGGTAGCCGTTGGACACGTGGCGGCTCACCGTGTGGGCCATCGTGGTGGAGCCCCTCGACGACGACAGCGACGGCAGGTCCATCAGGTTGGAGTTGTACTCGTACCACTGGCCCTTTCGCTGGGCGTGATCCGGGATCTTCATGTGGAAGCCCGCCACCACCCGCAGCAGCAGCTGGCGCAGGTTCTCGTTGATGTCGCGCTGGCGCTGGTTGTCGGCCAGGATGCCCTCGAGGTCGACGTTGTTGACGCCCCCCTTGAAGTCGACCTGGAGCTGGATCTTGGCGCCGGTGAGCTTGGCATCCACCTCGTCGAGGATGCGCTGCACCCGCTCGCGGTCCTTCTCCCGCTTCCAGCGCCGCACGGACGTGGCCAGCATCCCGAAGTCCTCGATCTCGCACATCACCTCGACCCGCTTGCGGGTCTGCTTCCCGTCCTTGTCGCACAGCAGGACCATCCGGATCTGCATCGCGTAGGTGAAGAAGGTGAAGTTGTCGTCGGACCCCATCAGCAGCGGCAGGGGCAGGATCAGCTCGGAGTTCACCAGCCAGCGGGTGTGGTCCCAGCGGGCGAAGTCGTCGCCGTAGACGATGACCTCCTCCGGGGAGGTGTCGATCGTGGTGTCGACCCCCTGCGCCATGGCCGCACTCAGCAACAACCCCGTCCAGAACATGCTCTCCCCCGATCTGCTGGAACCGTAACGACCCGCGGCAGCGCCGGACACCGCGCCCGGTCCGTGGCACGATCGCACCGACCTGCAAACCCAGGCTCAGCCTGCGGACGTCCCCGACACAGGAATCCGGACCTCGAAGGTGCTTCCCTTCCCCTCTTCGCTCCGCACCTCGATGGCCCCGCCCAGCAGCCGGCAGAGCTCCCGGCAGATCGCCAGCCCCAGCCCCGTGCCTCCGTGCCGTCGCGTGGTGCTGTCGTCGGCCTGGGTGAACTTGTCGAACAGCGTGGGCAGGGCCTCCTCGGGGATGCCGCTGCCCGTGTCGACCACCTGGATCACCACCTCCGGGCCATCCTCCCGGGTCGCCAGCACCTCGATCCGACCGTTCTCGGTGAACGTGGCGGCGTTGGACAACAGGTTGACCAGCACCTGCTCCAGCCGAGCCCGGTCGGTGTGGAGCGCGTCGGCCTCCGGCTCGATGCGTGCGACGAGCGCGTTGCCTCGCCGCTCGGCCTGGGAGCGGACGACCTCGAAGCTGGAGGCCACGACCTCGGACAGCAGCACGTCGTCGGGACGGATCTCGAGCCGACCCGCCTCCACCCGGCTCAGGTCGAGCACGTCGTCGATGATCCCCAGCAGGTGGCTCGACGCCGTGCGGATCCGGCCGACGTCGCCGAGCAGGTCGTCCTGCTGGCGGTCCCGTAGCTCCTCGTCGAGCAACTCCGCGTAGCCGTTCACCGCGTTGAGGGGCGTCCGCAGCTCGTGGCTCATGTTCGCCAGGAAGGTGGACTTGGCGCGGTTCGCCTGCTGGGCCTCGTGCTCGGCCCGGCGCCGCTCCTCGACCTCCTCCTCGAGCTGGGCCGTGCGCGCCCGCACCCGGTCCTCCAGTCGATCCCTGGCGTCGGCGAGCTCGGCCGCCAGCCGGGCGCGCCAGATGCTCACCATCCCGATGGCCCCCATGACGGTCACGATGGTCGCGAGCATCACCGGGAGGGGAACGTCGGGGGACGGCGTCCACTGGTAGGCAATCGCGATCGCCACCAGGGTGAAGAGCAGGAGCCCCACCCCCTCCCGGGTTCGCCGGAACAGCAGCGGAAGCACGCAGCTGATCATCAGCGTGGAGATCGACCGGTTGTAGTCCCACCCGTCGACCCCGGCGACGAGGATGAACCAACCCTGCAGCCAGGTCGCCACGACCAACCCGAGGCCGTGGATGCGCTGTCGGACCGCGTCCACCGTATAGGAGCCGACGAGGACGCCCCCCGCCACGGCGCCGATGAGGATGCGCATCCACAAGGGATCGAAGTGCTCTGGGACGAACAGGCGGCTCAGAACGCCGAAGACCACCAGACCAACAGCGGCCACACCGAGCACGATGCGGTGCAGCGTCAGGTCCAGTCCCGAGGTCTCCATCTCCCTCCCAGCGACGTCGGTCGCGGAGGCAGCATGCCAGGTCTCACCGGCCCATGCACGCCCAGCTGACAGTCCCTGACGGGGCCTGACCCCTTCCCCACGGACCCCCTGTCCCACCACCCCTACTCTGTACGAGCAGTCGGGCCGGGCCGAGGGGGGACTCCTGCACCATCACCGCCCGCGGACCCGGTCCGGCTGCACGACCTCGGAGAGACCCATGACCCGCTTCCTCACCCTGCTGGCCTTCGTCGCCTGCGCCCCCGACACCGACGACACCTGGGTCGCCGACGCCGACACGGACGCCGAGTCCACCTGGACCGGCGACGTCGCTCCCGGGGTCCCCCTCCCCCCGCCCGGCAACCTCACCCTCAGCGCCGACACGCTGGTCGCCGGGGACGCTGCCACCCTCACCCTCGGCGGCGGCACCTCGGGGGACACCGCCGCCTTCGTGCTCTCCACCGTCGGCGAGGGCTCCGGCCCCTGCCCGCCCGCCCTGGGGGGCCTGTGCCTGGACGTGGCGAGCCCCAAGGTCATGGGCACCACCACGGTCGACGTGGACGGCATGGCCTCCCTCACCTTCACCGTGCCCGCCTCGAAGGCGGGGTACACCATCACCTTCCAGGGGGCGACGGGGGGCAGCAACCCCGACACCTCCGCCCTCGTCGTCGCCACCATCTGCGCGACCGACGACGACGCCAACGGCGTGTGCGACGAGGACGAGGTGGACACCGGCACCCCCGTCGACACCAGCCTCGACCTGCCCCCGGTCGCCGAGGAGCTCCAGGCCTGCACGGTCGACCCCGTCACCGACCTCGGATTCACCCCGACTGTCACCATCACAGAGCAGGGGTCCAACCTCCGCATCGAGGCCAACGGCATCCCCGAGCACCCGGTGGGCAGCTTCCCGGGCAACGGAAGCCCCCACGCCATCGCCGAGCAGACCTTCGACCGCCGCGTGCCCCAGACCCCGTCGGGCGTCGGCCAGGACATCTCCGACGACACCGACACCTACAGCTTCGGGGTGGGCACCAACGGCGTCATCTTCTCCCCCTACGCCAATGAGTACTGGGACAACGACAGCACCAGCGGCTGGCAGTACGAACCCCTCGGGGCGGGCCTGCTCCTGGGCCTCGACTGCAACTACGCCCACGTCTTCCCGGGGGGGAACTACCACTACCACGGCATGCCCGAGGGCCTGATGGACCAGCAGGGCGACGGTCCCGACCACTACTTCGTGGGCTACGCCGCCGACGGCTACCCGATCTACGCCCGCTGGGGCCACGACGACCCCGACGACGACACCTCCCCCCTCCGCCCCCTGGTGAGCGGGTGGAGCCTGAAGGAGGGCACCCGTCCCGACGGCCCCGGAGGCGACTACGACGGCACCTTCGTCGAGGACTACGAGTTCACCGACACCGGCGACCTCGACGCGTGCAACGGACGCACGGCCCACACCGGAGAGCACGGCTACACCTACCACTACGTCCTCACCGACAGCTTCCCCTACGTCCCCCGCTGCTGGACCGCCGAGCCCCACCGCACGTGGATGCCCGGCAGCGCGGGCGGCACCGACACCGGCGACACGGGGGCCCCATGATCTCCCTCCTCCTCGGCCTCGCCTTCGGCCATGGTGTCGACCACGACCAGGTCCTCATCGATGTCGATGGCCCCAAGGCCCGGGTCACCCTCACCCCGCGGGCGACCACCTTCCCCTGGGCCGACGACGACGGAGATGGCGCCCTGTCCGTCGACGAGATCCGTGCCCACCGCGCCCAGATCGACGACGCCGTGGCCACGGGCTTCCAGATCGTCGACCAGCAGGGCCGCTCCGGCACCGTCACCTTCGCCGACGTGGTCCGTCCCCACGACTTCGGCCACGGCCAGGGTGGCCAGCACCTGCGGATCATCCAGCACCACACCTTTCCCGAAGAGGTCACGGCGATCACCGCGACGATGTCCCTGTTCGCCCCCGAGGTCGACGAGGCGATGGTCGCTGTGCAGATCCAGCACGAGCCCGTGCGGACCTTCCGGGTCGACGCTCCCGCCGGGCGGGTCATCGTCGAGCCCGTCCCCGTCCAGCCCCTCCCCCCGAGGTCGGACACCGCCGCCCAGCGGGTGTGGATGGGGGCGATCACCACCACGGGACTGGCCGCCGGACTGGGCCTGCTCCTGGGCCGTCGGCGGTCCTGGGACCTGTCAGCGGTCTGACGCGGACCAGGAGCCCGACCGGCCGCCCGTCTTCTCCAGCAGCCGGATGCCGTCGATCACCATCCCCTTGTCGACGGCCTTCAGCATGTCGTAGACGGTGAGGAGCGCGGCCGACACGGCTGCCAGCGCCTCCATCTCCACGCCGGTGCGCCAGTGGGCCCGGGCGGTCGCACGGCAGATCACCACCTCCCCGTCGAGATGCAGCTCCACGTCGACGCCGGAGAGAGGGAGCGGGTGGCACAGGGGGATGAGGTCCGACGTGCGCTTGGCCCCCTGGATGCCGGCCAGCTGGGCCACGGCGAGGACGTCCCCCTTGGCGGCCGTGCGCTCGGCGACTGCGACAGCGGCAGCGGAACCAAGGCGGATCCGGCCCTCCGCCAGGGCCCGTCGGTCCGTCAGCGGCTTGGCGCCCACGTCGACCATGTGGGCATTCCCGTCGGCGTCCATGTGGGTGAGCTCGGCCATGACACCTCCCGGCGCCCCATACCACCGTCGGGGCCTGAGCGAGAACGCCCCGCCCCACGGGGATGGGGGACGGGGCGTCTGCGGGCCCAGCAGGAGATACCGGGCAATCAGGGACGCCGGCCCCGCGAGGGAGCCGGCGAGGGCGGTCAGAAGTGGACCATCAGGCCACCGGTGAACTGGAAGGCACCAGGGAGGGAGGGGTCGGTCGGGCTCTTGTCGAGGTAGCCGATGTACCGACCCTCGAAGTCGAGGGCGAGGTTCTGGCCCATGGCGAGCTCGACGCCGAGGCCGCCGTGCAGACCCCACAGGGAGTCGTTGGCGATGACGGTGGCGCTGCTGTCGCCGGTGTAGATGTCGTCCTGGATGTTGCGGGCGTCGTAGGTGACGCCGCCGAGGGCGTACGGAGACACGCGGGTCCAGGGGAAGGCGAAGAGCTGCACGCTACCGGCTGCGAGGGTCTGGCTGCGCTCGGTGTCCGCACCCCAGCTCTGGGCGTGATGGGTGAGGTCCATCTGCAGACCCACGGACTCCGCGGGGCGGTAGCGACCGGCGAGGCCCACACCGAGGTCGCCGTAGACGCCCCCGTCGAAGTAGCCGCTGGCCAGGGAGCCCATCTTCAGGCCCACCGCCACGCTGTTGGCGCGGTCCACCGCACGGTCCGGCATGTGCTTGGTCCGCACCTGGGCAGGACCACTGGAGTGGTAGTGGTGGTGGTGGGTCGGAGCGGGGCCGTAGACGAACACGCCATGGTAGGGGCGCACGGTCCGGTAGGTCACCACGCGGCGGCTGACGGTGGTGGTGCGGGGCCGGCTCGTCGTGGTCACCCGGGTCGTGCGGGTGCTCGGACGGGTCACGACCGTGGTGCGGCTCGGGCTGGACGGGCGGACCGACGAACCAGGGCGGGCCGGGGCGCTGCGGACGGTGCCGCTGCGGGTCGAGATGTTGGGGCGACGGTTCCCGGGAACCGCCAGGTTCCGGTTGGGACGCTGGTTGCCCGTGGTTCGCGTGCTGTGGCTCGTGCTGCGGTGGTCGATGGTCTTCACGCCACCCTGTCCACCCTTCGCGCCGGACTTGGTCGTGCGGGTCGCCTTGCTCGCCGTCTTGCCGGTGCGGCTGTTGTGGGCCGAGTTGCTGGTGCGAACCGTGCCGTTGCCGCTCTTGTGGTGGTAGCGCTCGCCGTTCTGAACCCCACCACGCTCCGTGATGTGCTTGTTGGCGCCACGGCGCTGGGTGACCGTCTTGGTGCCGTTGGTGGTCTTGTTGGAGCCGCGCACCTTGACGTGGGTGTCGCGACTGTGATGCTTGTCACCGTTGGCACCATAGGCGGACTGGCTCGACGTCGAGCGGCTGCGGCCACGGGTCTTGGTGTGGGACTTGTTGCCGTTGCTGTAGGTCGTACGGGACACCTGCTTGTTGCCGGACGAGGCCGTCTGGCGGGTCGCCGTCTTGTTGCCACGGCTGCGGGTGGACGTAGTGGTGGTACGTTCCTCGCGGTCTTCCGTCTGTGCGACGTCGGCCTCGGCGCCATCCAACATGCTCGCCGCGACATCATCGATGCCCGCGAACGCAGTGCTGGTCATGCCGAGCAGGGCGAGGGGGAGCAGAAGGGCGGTGCGGTTCATGTGGCGTCTCCGGTTGGTGGTGCAAGGGCAGACGCGACCCGTCGGTGATCATTCAGAACGGATCGCCGCCGATCGCTCCCGTGGCATCTCGTGACAACGCCTCGATAGATGGCCGCCTGGAGGTGTCCTGGTGCTCCCCGTTCTCGTCGCCGTCCTCGGCTGTGCCAAGGGGCCCGACCTCGCCGACACGGTCGCCAGCTACGCCGGAAACCCCTACCAGGTGGAGCAGCTCGACTTCACCTTCGTCGTCGAGGTCGAGGGCGAGGAGAAGGTGCGGCGCACCCACCGCTGGCAGCCCATGGCCGGCGCGCTCACGGTCGAGGCTGGAGAGAGCGTGGTCTCCTTCGTCGGCCTGCGGGACGCGCCCGACCTGTCGGCCTGGGTGGAGGACCACGAGGGCCACGCAGCAGACTGGGCCCGCTTCGCACCCGACGCGGATCCCGAGGCGGCGGCCGAGGCCTGGGCCCGCTTCGTCAACGACAGCTACTGGCTGCTGGCGCCGTCCAAGGTGCTGGACCCGGGGGTCGTGCGCACCGAGCAGGACGGCGTGCTGGCCCTGGACTTCGAGGGCGTCGGCATCACCCCGGGGGACCACTACGAGCTCACGGTCGACAGCAGCGGGAAGGTCACCGGCTGGACCTACACACTCCAGGGCGGGCGTGAGGGGGCGTGGACCTTCGAGGACTACCGCGCGCTGGGGCCGCTGAACCTGTCGCTGCGGCGGGTGGGCGAGACAGCGGTGATCTGGTTCGACGACGTGTCGGTGCGCTGAGCCTGTTCCGCGGCCCACCGGCCACACGACGCCAGCCCCACACCCAAGAGAGGCGCCGGCCGCAGCGGCGACCGACGCCTCGCTCCGATCGAACGATCAGTTCGTGGTCGTGGTGTCCGTCGGCGGGATGAGCACGGTGTCGATGACGTGCACGACACCGTTGGTGCTGTGGAGGTCGGCCAGCGTGACCGCGGCCCCTTCCACCGTCAGACCGGCGCTGAGGTCGACCGTGAGCGAGTTGGGGAAGAAGGCCGTGGGGATCTCGTCGTCCTGGGCCATGCTGGCGCTGTCGAAGTAGGCCTGGGACGCGTGGTAGTTCATGACGCCCTGCAGGGCGTTCGGCGACAGGCCGGAGACCGTTGCAGCGGCGTCGTAGAAGGCCTGGTTGTCGGGCCCGAACAGGGTGAACGTGAAGCGCTCGTCGGCGAAGGCCTGCTCGAGGTTGCCGGACGCGGCGGCGAGGGTCGCGGTGTAGTCCGTCAGCCCGGCCAGCTCCGCCATCTGGACGACGTTGGGCGGCAGCAGCACGCCGTCGACCACGTGGATGATGCCGTTCGTGGTGCGGATGTCGGTGTCGGAGATGGCGGTGCCGTTCACGAGGGCGCCCTTGGCGTCGAAGACCATCGACACGCCGAAGCTCTGGCCGTTCAGCAGCGCGCTGTCGGCCTTCTCGGGGAGCGCGCTGGACTCGATGGAGCCCTCCACCACGTGGTACTGGAGCACCTCGGTGAGCTCGGCCGGCGTCATCTTCTTGGTGAGGGACACGGCGTCGGCGAAGGCCTGATCCGTGGGGGCCATCACCGTCAGGTCCCCCTCGCTGGACAGCATGGTGGCGACGGAGGGGTCGGCCCCGCCCACGGCGACCACGAGGCCCTCGAGGTTGGCGTAGCCCGCCGCGTCGAGGATGGTCGGGGGCATGAGGACGGTGTCGACGACGTGGGCGATCCCGTTGTCCGCCATGACGTCGGGCATGGTGACGGTAGCGTCGTTGACCATCACACCCTTGGTGGTGTCGAAGAACAGCGTCCAGGTGGCCAGGGAGTCCGCCCGGTCGGGCACGGACGCGGAGTCCACGGAGCCGTCGACGACGTGGTAGAGCAGCACGTCGGCGAGGGCGGCCGCGTCGTAGGCGGCGATGGTCTTGGAGTCGAGCCCCGCAGCCTCGAAGGCGGTGTTGCTCGGAGCGAACAGCGTCATGCTGCCGGGGGCGTCGAGCTCGTCGTCGAGACCCGCGTGCACCGCGGCCTCCACCAGGAGGGAGAGGTTGGGGTCACCCTGAGCGATGTCGAGGAGCGACATCGGGGGCGTGCCCGTGTCGGTGTCGGTGTCGGCGTCGGCGTCGGCGTCGGTGTCGGCATCCGCATCGGCGTCGGTGTCCGTGTCGGTGTCGGCATCGGCGTAGTCGGTGGTCCCGCCGGTGTCGGACTTGTCCTCGACGACGGTGATCTCACAGGCCGCCAGTACCAGGAAGGGCAGCATCGAAAGGGCATACGAGCGTTGCATGGGTTGTCTCCTCCAGGGGGTTGGAACGCGCATTGTCGCAGGCATACGCCTGGGACGCCACCGCATTCGAACCACCGGAGATCAACGATCGATGCGCACGTCGTCCCGGTCGATAGCGCCGTCCCGATCGAAGTCCTGGTGCAGCTGCACGCCGTCGGGGATGCGAGCGATGATGCGCTCACCGACGCTCGACCCGTCGTCGAGGAACACGTCGTCGTCCGGGAGGGCCTCCAGCTCCTCCGGCACGAGCCACGTGCCGACGTCGAAGGTCATCAGCCAGGAAGCTTCGCCGGGATCGACTCCTGGGTCGACCGCCACGGCCAGGTCGACGTCCCGCTGGACCTGCACGGTGAACGGACGGCCGTCTCGAAGCCAGCCGGTCAGGGCGATGGCCGCGCCCGCGACCTCCAGCGGGTCGTCGGAGCCGTCATCGACGACCCGGGCCCACGTGCCGACGCCGCAGTAGGTGTCCGCCCCCTCCCCCTCCGCCGGGGTCAGCTCCTGCCACGCCGCGGTCTTGCCAGCGTGGTCCGCGAGCCCGATGCCGTCGAAGCGCAGCGGCTCCCCCGGGCAAGAGGCCTCGAGATGTGCGTCGGCGAGGCGCAGCCACACGGCATCGACCTGCACGCGGCTCGACGGATCGAAGCCGACCACCTCCGGGCGGCTGGTGCGGGCGTTGTAGCCGAGGTCCACCATCGTGCCGTCGGGGTTGCCGGTCTCGGTCCCGCAGGCCAACGCAAGCAGCGCGATGCACAGGGTCAGCCTAGGAATCATCGGACTCGGGCGCATCGGCCCCTCCCTTCGACAGCGGGAACACCTGCAGGTTGATCTGCACCACCCGCCGGGGATCCGGGTGGTCCGCGGAGAGCTGTAGCAATTCGCGACGGAAGCTGCGCATCCGCTCCTTCAGCCGCTCGATGCCGTCCTCTCCGAGGGTGACGGTGACGGACGACACGTCGCGGTCCGCGGGCGGAAGATCGTCGAGCGCGGCGAGCGCCCGCCCGATCATGGTGCGGTGGTACTGCACGTAGTGCATGCCCCGGACCTCGGCTCCGGTGGAGACGAGGGCGTCGACAGGGCGCCACCGGCCGTCCTCGTCCTGCTCCAGGAGACCCAGGTCCACGAGGAGGTCCAGCGCCTGCCGCGCTTCGTCCTCTCCGATCGTCGGGAGCATCATCTGGGCGACCCATGGGGGCTCGGCGCGGAAGTCCTCCCGGAAGGCCAGCTCCCGGATGGCCGGCACGTACCAGCAGCTGTGGTACTGCCCGTAGGCCACGTCGATGTGGTGGATCTCCCGGTGCTCTCGGAAGCGCACGAGCCGCTCGTAGCGAGCGGCCTTCTCGTCGGTGGTCCGCGCCTGGGTGAACGCCACGAGGTCCACGAAGTAGGTCCCTTCCGTGCCCCTCAGCCCACAGCCCTCCCCGAAGCGGCGCGCCATCTCCTGGGTGAGGTTGCGGTCCCCGTCGATCACCAGCTTCAGGTAGTTGGGGGAGCCCAGCCCCACCCGGCGGCTGAAGGCCCGGTAGGAGAAGGCGCGGGACGTGGCCTTCTTGTAGGCGTAGTAGTCGCCCAGGTACCTCCGGGCGTCGAGGTAGCGGAAGACGTTGGGTCGTTCGTCGTCGCTCATGGCACAGGCCCTTGGGGGGAGGGAGGAGACGCGCTCGGCGGCAGGACCGCCGAGCGCCGGACCATCAGTTGGTGGCGTCGGGAGGCGGCAGCAGCACCGTGTCGATCACGTGTACCACTCCGTTGGTCCCGTGCAGGTCTGCGAGGGTGACCGTGGCGCCCTCGACCATGACGCCACTGGTCAGATCCACGGTGAGGCTGGACGGGAAGAGCAGCGTCGGCACCTCCTGGTCCTGGTAGAGGGAGGAGCTGTCCGCGTACACGCCGGCAGCGTGGTACGACAGCACCGCCTGCAGCTCCTGGGGAGACAGCCCGGCGGTCACCCCCGAGGCCGCCACGAAGGCGTCGTTGTCGGGGGCGAACACCGTGAAGGGCCCAGCGCCCGCCAGGGCCACCTCGAGGTTGCCGTCGGCGGCGAGGATGGTGTTCACCAGCTCCGTGAAGCCGGCGTTGGCGGCGATGTCGACCACCGTTGGGGGCAGCAGGACGCCGTCGACCACGTGGACGATGCCGTTGGTGGTGACGATGTCGGCAACGGTCACCGCGTTGCCGTTGACGGCGACGCCCGCGCTGGTGTCGAAGACCGCCGACACGCCGAAGCCATGGCTGTTCGTCAGCAGGGAGTCGGCCTTCGCCGGGATGATCGTGGAGTCCACCCGACCCTCGTACACATGGTACTGCAGGATCTGCGTCAGCTCGCCGACGCTCAGGGTCGCGACCACGCCGGAGATCTCGTCGAAGGCATCGTTGTCGGGGGCGAAGACGGTGAAGTCACCGGGGCTCGACAGCAGGGTGGCGACCGAGGGGTCCGCGGCACCGACCGCGCCGGTGAGGCCGTCCAGGCCCGCGTACGTGGCCGCGTCCACGATGGTCGGTGGCATGAGCACGTCGTCGATGACGTGGATGATGCCGTTGTCGGCCATCAGGTCCGGCGTGGTGACCGTGGCCTGGTTGACGACGACGCCCGAGCTGGTGTCGAAGAACAGCGTCCAGGTGCCGAGGGAGTCGGCCAGGGCGGGCACGGAGCCCGAGTCCACCTCGCCCTCGACGACGTGGTAGAGCAAGATGTCGGCGAGGTCAGCCGGGTCCGCGGCCGCGATGAAGGCCGAGTCGATCCCCGCGCCCTCGAAGGCGGCATTGTCGGGCGCGAAGACCGTGAAGGGCCCGGGGCCCGCAAGGTCGTCGTCCAGACCGGCCGCGACGACGGCCTCCACCAGCAGGCTGAAGTCCGGGTTGCCCGCAGCGATGTCCACGATGGTCATCGGGGGCGTCCCCGTGTCGGTGTCGGTGTCGGTGTCGGCGTCCGCGTCGGCGTCCGCGTCGGCGTCGGCGTCGGCATCGGCATCGGCGTCGGTGTCCGCGTCACCGGCGAGTCCGGTGTCGGTCGTCGTGTCCTTCTCCTCGTCGCCACTGCAGGCGAGCAGGGAGAGGGTGAGCACGGACATCAGGGCGGGGCGAGTCATAGGTCCTCCTGGGAAGTGTTTGCAAACCATGTGCAACACCCCAGGCGTATGGGTCCCCCGACCCAGACGACCAATCCCTGCGGTCAGATTCTGTATGCCCGCTGTATACACACGGGCTCGACCCACGCCCGCACGACGTCGTTCCCATCCGTGCTGTGGCCCCCGATCCAACCGCGGACCCCAGGGGGCCTCGTGCGCGTCGTATACGGACGAGCGGGAAGGTCGCCCCCCTCACCGAGGTGGGAGGGGAGCGACGAGACGGACGAACCGTCAGAGGATCACGGCGTGTACACGCCGTACCAGCCGCCACCGCCCGTCACGGCGAAGGAGCCGTCGTCGAAGACCTGACACTGGCTCATCACGCCCGGGTTCGGCTTCAGGGTGAGGCGCTCGGTCCAGGTCGCGCCGCCGTCCTCGGAGTGCAGGACGATGCCGTCGGAGAAGATGGAGAACTCTCCCACCGCGACGATGTTGTCGCCGTTGCGGCACACGCCGCGGATCCAGGTGGCCTCTCCCGGGTAGATGGTCGACACGTCGAGGTCGAGCCACGGGTCGGTGCGGAAGTCCCCGGTGGACACGAAGACGTGGCCGACGTCGCGGTCCTGATCGACCCCACCCAGCACGAGGCCGGACGCGTCGATGTCGAGGGACCACAGCTCCCCCGTCCAGGCCCCGAGCCCCGAGGTCATCTCGACGGGATCGGCCGCGAAGGGGTCGCCGTTGGCGATGCCGCCCACGGGGGGCAGGAAGAGCATCGGGGGCTCGATGATCGTAGAGCCGACGCCGTAGAACTCGTCGTCGAAGACCTCCATGTCGAGCATCTGGTGACTACCTCCGGTGGTCGGCCAGCCGTAGCCATCCATCAGGGTGCCGCCGTTCCAGGAGTAGCTCAGCCCAGAGCCCGTGAGGGACTCGGCGACGCCCATCCCCTGGCTGTTGAGGCGGTAGGTGCCGACGTGGAACGTGTCGAAGAGCTGGTTCGTGGCCGTGACGACCGCCGCGAGCTCACCGGTCGTGCTGTCGAGGCTCACGACCCGCTCGTCCCCGGAGCCGGTCTGGATGCCGCCGACGTACAGCAGCCCGTCGTGTGCCCGCTGGATGGAGCTCACCCGGTAGGTGTCGAAGTAGCCGTTGACGCTGGTCGTCGGAGCGGCCCAGGTAGCGCCGCCGTCGGTGGACAGGAACAGGCCGGTGCCGGGAACGGTGGAGCCGCAGCCGACCCAGGCGGTGCCGTCGTCGTCGACATGGAGCACGTCGGTCCGGTTGCCGGCACAGGGGTGGGCGCTGACCAGCGTCCAGCCGCTGGTGGGCTCGGTGTCGGTGTCCGCGTCGGTGTCGGCATCCGCGTCCGCGTCCGCGTCCGCGTCCGCGTCCGCGTCCGCATCGGCGTCGGCGTCGGCGTCGCTGTCGGCGTCGGTGTCGGTGTCGGAGGGCTGGCCGGTGTCGCCACTCTCCTTGTTCTCTTCGTCGATGAACTCACAGCCATTGGCCAGCAGCGCGAGCCCTACCATGGTCGTCCAAGTACGCATCGAACCTCCTCGGTGTCGTTGGTTCGCTTAGAAATACGACGACCCGGGGCGCGCAATGTCTCAGCAATGTCTCAAGACGCGGAGCGCCGGGAGATGGACCCCTTCGTCTCCTCGGCCCCATGGTGTCCGGGCTCCCCCTGCCAGATCAGGCGACTCGCCCGCTCGAAGGTGACCCAGGCCCAGGCCCACTTGGTGAACACCAGCAGCCGGTTTCGGTACGTGACCAGGAAGACGAGGTGCACCACGACCCAGGCCAGCCACGCGAGGAGCCCCGACAGCCGAATCCCCATCGCGTCCATCACCGCCCGGCGTCGACCGATGGTCGCCATGTTGCCCTTGTCCCAGTAGCGGAAGCTGCCACGGGGCCGACCCGCTCGGTCGTCCTTCAGGCACTGGCCCACGAAAGTGCCCATCTGCAGAGCTCCCTGGGCCACGCCAGGAACGACGGAGCCGTCGGGTTGCTCCACGTGGGCCAGGTCGCCGATGACGAAGACGTCGCGATGGCCGGGGATCGACAGGTCCGGCTCCACGACGACCTGCCCCGTGCGGGTCAGGGGCACGTCGAGACTCCCTCCCACCTCGGCCCCTTGCACGCCCGCCGCCCACAGCACCGTGCGGGCCGGGATGCGCTCGCCACCGATGGTCACACCCTCCCCGTCGACCTCCTCGACCCGCGCCCCCAGGCGGACCTCCACCCCCAGGGACTCGAGCTGCCGCCGAGCGCTCTTCTGGAGCGTCTCCGGGTAGGGAGGCAGCACGGCATCGGTCCCTTCCACCAGGATCACCTTGGCCTGGGCGGGGTCGAAGCGGCGGAAGTCCCGTCTCAGCGTGTGGAAGGCGATCTCGGCCAGGGCACCGGCCAGCTCCACCCCCGTCGGCCCGGCACCCACCACCACGAAGGTGAGGAGCGCACTGCGCACATCGGGGTCGTCGGCCCACTCGGCCTCCTCGAAGGCCTCCAGCACCCGACGCCGGATGTCGAGGGCGTCGCCGATGGTCTTGAGGGCCGGCGCGTGGCGCTGCCACTCCGGGTGCCCGAAGTAGCTCGGGCCCGCTCCCGCCGCGACGACCAGGGTGTCGTAGGGGACGCGGTCTCCGTCAGACAGCACGACGGCCTTCCCCTCCCGATCGATGGCCTCGGCCTCCGCGAGGCGAACCGTGGCGTTGCGCTGCTTGGCGAGGATGCCGCGGATGGGCTCGGCGATGTCGGTCGGCGCCAGTCCGGCGGTGGCGACCTGGTACAGCAGTGGCTGGAACAGGTGGTGGTTGCGGCGGTCGATGAGGGTGATCTCCACCGGCTCCTTCCGCAGCGCTCGGGCCGTGGCGAGGCCCCCGAATCCCCCGCCGATGATCACCACGCGACGAGCCATGTCGAACCTCCTGCCGATCCGTATCGACAGGAGGTCGCAGCGGCGCCTGGGCAGACGGACAGGTCAGGGCTGGAAGGGCAGCACGTGCAGGCGTCCCGCGGTGTTGAGCCCCATGAGGGACAGCACGGACAGCTCCAGCCCGCCGTCGCCGTCGACGTCCAGGAAGGCCACCCCGGCCCCGAACTGCTCGTCCGGCATCGACGCCAGCACCTGGGGCGCGGTCGCGCCGAAGCCGGTGGCCCCCCCCTCGTACAGCAGCACCTGACCGGCGCCGAAGGTGTCGCCGAGGACCAGATCGTCGATGCCGTCGCCGGTCACGTCGCGTCGGTTCGCCTTCTTGATCGTGTGGGCCGGCAGTCCGGTGAGGCCTCCCGTCGAGCCGGCATCGAGGCCGGTCGCCGAGCCGAACCAGACGATGGCATCGTCGCCGTCCGTGAAGCCCAGCACCGCGACGTCGTCGTACCCGTCTCCGTTCCAGTCGCCCGACGCCATGCTGGGGGAGAGGCCGGGGAGGGCGGCTGCGTACCGGTCGACCTCCACTGGCGTGCCGAGGCCCGCGGCGCTCCCCGGGATCACACCGACGATGACGTCCGCTCCCTGCTCGCGAAGGACGATCAGGTCCTCGAAGCCGTCGCCATCGACGTCGGCCCACGTCAGCGGCTCGAGGTCGGTCTGGTCGCTCACCATCGTCGGGACCGTGGAGAGCCCGGCGGGTCCGCCCCGGTAGAGGACCGTGCTCGCGGGCGCGCCCGCTACGGACAGCACCGTCGCGAGGTCCTCGTAGCCATCGCCATCGGCGTCCCCGAAGAGCGGGGCGACACCCGACTTCGCCCCGCCGAAGGTCTCCAGGATCTGCGGCGCTCCGACGAGGCCGTCGGCCCCGTAGTGGACGTGCAGCTCGTAGACGCCGGCGTCGACCTCGTTCACGAACGCGAGCTCGCGGATCCCGTCGCCATCAGCGTCGCCCACGCCAGCGCTCTTGGCCCCGAGGAAGGTGGCGAAGGGCTCGCTGGCGAGACCCGTGGCGCTGCCACCATAGACGCGGGTGACCGACTGTCCGTACGCGCTCCCCTCGCAGATGGCGAGGTCCTCGAAGCCGTCCCCGTCGACGTCGCCCAGGGGCTCGAGCTCGTAGCCCAGCACGCCGATGACCTGGGCGGGCCAGTGGACCGGCGGCCCTCCGAGGCGGCTCGGACCGCCGAAGCGCAGGTTGACGTGCCCCGCGAAGGCGTTGCTGTACAGCAGATCGCTGTACCCATCGCCGTTCACGTCACCACCGGCCACGGACTGGTGGCCGGACCACACCGGATCCGAGAAGACGCGGCTCCTGAGCGCGCTGGGGTGCCCGCGGAGAAGGCGAAGCTCGTCCCACAGCCCGAAGGCCACCTCGTCGAGGCCGTCGCCGTCGATGTCGCCGACAGAGGCGACGTCTTCCCCCTCCCCGACGACGGACGCGGTGAGATGGGCCCCGGACACCTGACCGTCCGGCAGCGCCGAGGGGCCGGACGGCCCGCCTCGGAACACGGCGCCATGCAGGAGAACCACGTCGTCGTAGCCATCACCATCCACATCGGAGACCGCGAAGGTACGGCCGACGTGGTCCCAGTCCCGCAGGAAGTCGGGCATGGTGGGGTCGCCGTAGGAGGCCGAGTAGGTCAGCGCCGAGGCGGAGCCCAGGTACACGTCGAAGCGGTCCGGCGAGCCGTACGGCCGGACGATCACGTCGTCGTAGCCGTCGCCATCGACATCACCGACGGCGACCTCCTCCCCCGCTCGCCCGGAGATCCCGCTGGCCCCGAAGACGGAGGCCGACAGCCCGGAGGCGTCCCCCGGGACCACCGTCACCCAGCCGGCGCCGCCGTTGGCGTCCGGATAGCCGACCACGAGGTCGTCGACCCCGTTCCCGTCGATGTCGCCGGTGGCGATGCCCGTGGCTCCGGGAAACACCTCGTCCGCCTCGGTGGACCAGCAGCCGGTGGACCCGTAGCGGACCTCGACCCGAGGAGCCTCCGTGGCCTCGTCGATGACGGTCCAGGCGACGTCGGCGTGGCCGTCGTCGTTCCAGTCGCCGCCGGTGAGGAGATCCGCAGCGTACTCCTCCTGGTCGACGAGGCCCACCAGCGCCGTGCACGTGGGGTCCGTGGATGGGCCCAGGGGCCCTCCCGGGTACAGGTCGAAGCGGAACTGCCCCCCGATCACCACGTCGTCGTAGCCATCAGCGTCCACGTCGCCGACCACCGCCATGGCCTTGCCACGGTGGAGGTATCCGGGATCCCCCACCACCGGAACCTGCGGCTCCGAGGCCCCCTGCGCTGCCGAGAGCAGCGCCACCATCATCAGAACGTACATACCCAACCCCATTGCAGTCCTGAACTCCATCGCTCAGGTACCGTACCTTCACCCCTCCGAAAGAAAATGTCCAGCCAAGTAGAAAATTTTTCCTCAGCGGTCCGCAGGGCATGTGGCTCAGGGTCGGGGCTACACTTCCGGTGGAGGTGTTCATGATGCTCTGGCTGGCGACTGCACTGGCAGGAACCCCCACGGCCCTCGTGGGCAGCTGGTCCTTCACCGGAGGCGAGGCTCAGATCACCGCCGTGAAGGAGCAGAAGGAGGCCGTCGCCCAGACGTTCAACTTCGCGATCCGACCCATCGTGCGATCCAAGCTCGCCCAGCCGATGAGCGTCGACACCGGCATCCGCATCGAGGCCTCCGACGCCGGCGTCACCCTCCACTACGACGGCGCCTACCCGCGGACGGTCTCCCTCGAGCCCAAGGGCGAGGGCTACATCGACGACAAGGGCACCCTCACCCTGCAGCCCCAGGGCGAGGCGTGGGTCCTGAAGGGCGTCGGCGACGATGGCGGCCTCGTGCGACGCTTCCAGGTCTCGGGGGACACCCTCACGCTGGTGTCGTCGATCTTCAGCCCCCAGCTGGAGGGACAGCCCAGCTGGACGCTGACGTACACGCGCGGAACCTGAGGTCCCTCGGCGGTCTCCACAAGGGATCGTTTCGTAAGGTTGGCCGTAGGAGATCGTTACGCTCAGGAGAGGAGACGCCGCCATGTGGACGCACCTGATCGCACTGGCCCTCGCCGACTGCATGTCCGGCAGCCTCTCGGTGATGCCCGAGGTCGGCTCGGTGGTGCCGCCCACCCCCGAGCTGGTGGTCCACGCCTACGGCACGCGCCGGGCAGACCTGAGGGAGCTCCTCGACGACGACCTCGTCCTCCGCAGTGCCGACGGCAGCGAGGTGCCCGTCACCATCGTGGCCCGACACCGAGGGAGCTTCTCGGACCTGCAGCTGGTGGTTCGCCCCGGGGCCCCCCTCCCGGAAGGCAACGTCACGCTGTGGGTCGACGGCGAGGCCCTCACGGTCTGGCACGACGGCAAGCACCGACCGCTGCGCTGGCGGGTCGGCGCGGAGACCGAGGAGCCCGCGTGGGCGGGGGCGCCGGCACTGAAGGACACCACGCGGGAGCTCATGGGGTGCGGACCCGCCGTGTGGGCGGAGGTCGGGGTCGCCACCGAGGCCCCCTGGGTCGACGTCGAGCTGAGCCCGGAGGGCGGCGAGACCGTGAGCGGACGGCTGCCGGTCGAAGAGGGCCAGGTCCGCATCGGCCATGGCATGTGCTCGGGGATGTTCGAGCTCCACGAGGGCGTCGCCTACACCGCCCACCTCACCGCCGTCGGCGCCGATGGGCAGCGGGTCGAGGCCCCTCGCAGCGTCCGCTTCGTCGCGGAGTAGCTACCCCTCGTCGTCGGCCGGGTTCCGTTCTTCCGGCAGGCCCTCGAAGCCCTGCTGGGACTCCGGGTCGAGGTCGATCCACAGCTCGACCCGTTGCTGATCGTCGGAGGTGGGCTCGACGTCGTCGAGGGGGCGCGTGCCGGCCCAGCTCGCCACCGACAGCTGCACCGGAGCCCCCTCGGCGTCGAGCCCCCGGAGCATCACCAAGGCGGCCCCGAAGCCCCGCTCCCAGTTCGACGGGTAGGTGGCCGAGTGCCGAGGCACGGTGTCGGTGTGGCCCTCGATCCGCACCGGAACCCCCGGGAGCGCCCGCAGCGCCTTCGCGAGGTCCGCCACGAGCACCTCGCCGCGGGGAGAGAGCGTGGTCCAGCCTTCCTGGACGAGCTGCCCCAGGGGCACCACCACCACCAGGTGGCTGCCCTCGTTGCGCAGCGAGGCCCGGTCCATCACCGGTGCGAGGGCCTGGGCCTGGATGGAGAAGCGGGCGTGGAGCAGGCCCTCCTCCCGATCGGGCTCCGGCAGCTGCCGGTCCGTGTCGGCGAGAGGGTCCTCCTGGTCGCGGAGGGCCTCGAGTCGCTCGATCTCGGCGACGAGACGGGCGATCTGCTCCTCGGCGCGGGCGAAGGCGTGGTCGGCCAGGGCCTCCCGGATCCTCAGCAGGTCGAGCTCCGCCTGCCGCAGGAGCAGCTCCTCCTCCAGGGCGCCGATGCGGGCCTCCATCTCCCGGGTCTCCTCGGCGCTCTGGACCGCTCGAGCAGAGACGGCGGTGCGGGTGGCGTCGAGCTGGATCTCGAGGAGCTCGTAGCGCCCCTTGGAGACGCAGCCGGAGGCGAGCAGGACGAGGAGGGCGAGGGTCGTGCGCATCAGAACACCGCCCAGGAGGCACGGAGGAGGACGCTCTGCTCGAGCTGAGCCTCCTCTACCACCTGCGGGAGCAGGTCGACGTTGAGGTAGTAGTTCAGCGAGAGGTTCCGCGTGAGCCGCAGGGTGAGGGTGTTCCGCCACTCCACGCTGGGCCGTGCGACATCCTGGAAGTCCGCGAAGAACTCCACGTCGGTGGCGTAGACCACCCAGCCGGGAAGCCGGGCCGTGGCGATGATGGTGCTCTCCATCCCCTCCTGGTTGAAGGAGTCCACCTGGAGCAGCTCGATCCGCTGGGTGTCGGGGTCGTCGTTGGGAAGCCAGGCGCCCCCGTAGAGGTTCTGGCGCAGTCCGAGGCCGAGACGCCAGTTGAAGGTGACCCAGCGGTTGTTGACGAAGCGGGTGTTGAGGCCCGCCCCCTGCCGAAGGATGGTGGGCTCCCACGGGTCGGCCACGAAGAAGGTGTCGTTGGCGAGGACCTGCTCGGTGCCCACGCTGCCATCGGAGAACTCACGGACCAGCGTGGTGTCCTCCGACACCAGCGTCTCGCTGCGGAAGGCCTGGCTCTCCCCGGCCGCCCGCACGTACGGGCCGAAGCTGGGCTTGGCGTAGAAGGTGTACAGGGTGTCGAGGCGCAGACGGTCCCGGGTCTTCACGACCGGGAGCGGGTCGAAGTTGTAGGGCCGGATCTGGCTGGCGCCCTCCTCGATCTGCAGCAGGGCGCTCGCACGGTGCTTGTTGGCGGTGTAGGCCAGCTGCCCGTCGAGGAACAGAGCCCCCCCGACGGTGAGCTGGTTGTTGGCCCCGACGACGTTGCGCTGCTGGGTGAGGTTGCCGTCGATCCCGAGGACCAGGCTGGTGAACCAGCGCTGGTTCAGCGTCCGCGGCGAGCCGAACTCCCCAGGGATGAGCACGCCCGCCCCCTGGAACTCCCCGGTGTCGGGGTCGAGGACCAGGCGGTAGCGGACGAAGCCCCCCTCCGGGACGTAGACCGTCGCGAAGTCCCGGAGGGCTCGGTAGTTCGCGCCGGGCTTGACGATCCGGTAGATGCCCGGCGGCAGCAGCCAGGTGTTGAGGCGCTCTCCCTGGAGGGTGTCGGCGCCGAAGCCGGTGCCGTAGGGCTGGCGGTTGTCGGCGCGAATGAGCTCGTAGCCGCCGCGGTGAGGGACCCGGCGGTCGTCGACCACCTCGATGCGAAGCGCCCCCCACTTGACGGGGACGGTGGTGGTCTCTCCCTCCTCGACGGTGATGGCCTGGCCAACCCCCTGGGCGGGGGTGCCCGAGCTGACGATGACGACGTAGTCGCCGGGGTCGACGAGGAAGCGCTGCCCGGTGGGGATGTCGAGGACCTCGTCGGTCCCCTCTCGCACGAGGATGGTGGGCGGCTCGTTGAGGGCTCCGGTGAGGGTGGGCACGAAGACGGCGCCCTTGCCGATGGGGATGGCGGTCCGGTCGGCCTCGAGCTGCTCGATGACCGACGGCTCCGACCACTCGAAGGGGTCTTGCTGGGCCTGGGCCGCGGGGGCGGCGAGGAGCAGGAAGGCCAGGGCGACGAGCCCTCGCAGTGGTGCCGGAAGGGCCAGGCCCCAGCTTGGTCCTGTGGCTACTGGATGGCGCACGACGACTTCGCCTCCTTCGCATAGCGCACCATGGCCTCGATGTTCTGACGGACCCCCTTGGTCGCGAACATCGACGCCATGCTCCCGGGGATTCGGCCCCCGGGGTCGGTGTGCAGGTAGTACTCCACATACGTGTGGCGGTCATCCACGGCGACCATGAACCAGCCTCCCTTGGAGAAGCCCAGCGGCACCCCGTTGTCGATCATCTTCTTCCCAGACTCCGAGGTGATCTCGGTGGGGTCGGTGGAGCTCGCGAACGACAGCTCCCGCACGGACCCACCCGACTGGCTCATCAGCTTGCCGTTGCTGGTCAGGATGCCGATCCACCACCGGTCGGAGAGCATCGGCACCGGGAGGTACTGGAGGATGCGCCGGCCGCTCTGGCACACCCGGCCGCTCACCAGCTCCGAGTAGGTGACGGCGGTGTAGCCCGGGTGGCGGGTCTCGTCGTTGAGAGCCGCCCAGAAGCGACCGATGCCCACGTCGACCACCGCGACGCCGTAGGCCTTGGAGCCGGTGTCACTGGACAGCAGGCCGGTGACCACGGTGCCCCCCGCCGCCTTCCGCACGTCGGCCGACGCCACCTGGGGCGCGCTGCGCTGGATCCGCAGCTCCCGAAGAGACTCGATCTCCGACAGCCGCGCCTCGAGGGCGTCTGCGTCCACCGCGAAGGCGGTCGTCAACAGGCATGCCAGCAGTGCGTACACCCCGATCCCGTGGTGCGGGTTCGGCCCATCCTACACCCGCCACACCAGGGGCCGCGCGGCAGCCGACGGGAGCGTGACAAACCCCACGGGGATGCTCCCGTACGGCTGAAGTGCGGCGGGTGGGTTAGCCGCGGCGCCATGTACACCATCACCCTGCTCACCGCCGTAGCCGCCGCAGACCCCCTCCCCATCAAGGGGGGGGCCGGGCTCCTGTTCCATGCCGGGGGCACCTTCCTCGACCAGCCCGTCGAGAACACGGTCGACGGCTACATCGTCCCCGCCCAGGGCTGGGGCGGTTTCGGCGTGGGCGGCGGTCTGGCCCTGGAGTTCCGGGCCTTCGATGCCATCGGCCTGGAGCTCGACGTGATCCGCCGCACCGACGCCGCGCGCACCACGTTCACCATCGAAGACACGGAGTTCCCCTTCGACGTCACCCAGCCCGCCTGGCACATCCCCCTGCTGGTCAAGGCCCAGCTGCCGAGTGGCGTGGTGCGGCCGAACCTGGTGGGGGGCGGCATGTGGGTCATCCCCGGCACCCCGTCGATCACCCAGCCCGACGCCATCGACATCGACGTCTCGGCCACCAGCGCCAACTACAAGGCGTGGACCTTCGGGATCGGCTTCGAGTTCGTGCCCAAGGGCCTGCCCATCGACCTGCGCATCCCCCTCAACCTCCGGGGCGCCTACAACAGCGGTGTGGGCAAGAGCAGCGCCGAGCGCGCCGACTACGAGTTCTTCGGCAGCACCCTCACGGCGGTGGACTACCGCACCGTGTGGCAGTGGCACGCCTCGGCAAGCCTCGGCGTGTCCATCTTCTTCCCCTAGAGGTCGTAGGGCGAAGCTCCTACGGCCTCCTCCCCTGCCCTTGCCCTTGCCCCTGCCCTTGCCCGCCCAGGGCCATCGTTGGGTCCGAGTCCGTCCGAAGCGCCAGACGACCCTGGCCACCACCTGCGCCTTCCCGACCCCGGAGCTCGTGCCAGACGGGCAGGGGCAGGGGCAGGGGCAGGGGGTGAGCTACCGCCGCCGACGGGCGAGGAGTCCGCCGAGCATCAGGGAGAGCCAGCCAGCCGCGCCGCTGGAGCTCTGGCAGCCCCCGCACCCTTCCTGGTTGACGACGCCCTCGCCCGCCTCGGCCTCGCACTGCAGCTCTTCGTCGATCTGCCCGTCGCAGTCGTCGTCGCGCTCGTTGCACGTCTCGAGACCGTCGGGGTTCACGCCGGGGAGCGTGTCGTTGCAGTCGCGGCGGTTCCGGACGTAGTTCATCGGCTGTTCGCAGGCGTACTGCTCGATGGCCAGGTCGCCCCAGCCGTCGCCGTCGAGATCGGCGAACCACTTCACGGCGCCCTCGGCCTCGGGACCGTCGATCAGGCCGTCGCAGTCGTTGTCGATGCCGTCGCACACCTCGACGGCGCCGTCGTAGGCCGCGGCCTCGTACAGGTTGCAGTCGCACTTGTCGGGGAAGCCGTCGCCGTCGATGTCGGGCAGGTCCGCGAAGCCGTCGCCGTCGTCGTCGCCGTAGCGCTCGAAGCCACCGTCGTACACCGTGGGGCAGGCATCACAGGCGTTGCCAGTGCCGTCGCCGTCGTCGTCGAGCTGGTCGGCGTTGGGGGTGCCGGGGCAGTTGTCGCAGTTGTTCTCGATGCCGTCGCCGTCGGCATCGGCGCCCGGAGGGTCCTGGATGCAGGAGTCGACGCTGTCGCAGATGCCGTCGCCATCGACGTCGTCGTTGGGGGCGGCGTCGTTGGGGCAGATGTCGCAGGGGTCGCCGCGCCCATCGCCGTCGGTGTCGATCTGCTTGGGGTTGTCGTAGTCCGGGCAGTTGTCGCAGTGATCCGGGATGTCGTCCGTGTCGCTGTTGATGGCGTCGTCGCCGCCCGGGCAGATGTCGTCGCTGTTGCAGACGGAGTCCCGATCGAGGTCGTCGTCGGGGGCATCGAGCGGGCACACGTCGCAGACGTCGCCGACGCCGTCGAAGTCCGTGTCGGTCTGGTCCTCCGAGATGGTGGGGCACACGTCGCAGTCGTCGGCGACGCCGTCCCCGTCGGTGTCGACACGGTCGTCGCCGTTGCGGCACACGTCGTCGGCGTTGCACACGCCGTCGCCGTCGGTGTCCTGCGGGGGCGGATCGAAGATGCACGTGTCGCAGGCATCGCCGACGCCGTCGAGGTCCGTGTCGTACTGGTCGTCGGCGATGTTCGGGCAGACGTCGCAGGCGTTGGGGGTGCCGTCGCCATCGGTGTCGACGTTGTCCGGGCCCAGGGGGCAGATGTCGTCGCTGTTGCAGACGGTGTCGTTGTCGAGGTCGTCGTCGGGGGCGTCGAGCGGGCAGCGGTCGCAGACATCGCCGACGCCGTCGCCGTCGAGGTCGAACTGCTGGGGATCGCTGTCGTCCGGGCACACGTCGCAGTCGTCCGGGAAGCCGTCGCCGTCGGCGTCGATGTCGTCGTCGAAGCCAGGGCAGAGGTCATCGCTGTTGCACTGACCGTCGAAGTCGTCGTCGTTCTGGATGTCGTCGGGGCAGACGTCGCAGGACTCGGGGATGTCGTCGCCGTCGCTGTCGGGACCGGTGCCCGGCGTGTGGGCGACGTACGGGCGGAGCAGCTCCACGTGGCCAGCGATCAAGGCCGAGCCCGCCGGGTCGCCCGCATCGGCCAGCTGCTCGAGGGGCATGCCGGTCACGACCACCAGGCCGCAGCCCAGGGCGCGGGTGAAGGTGACGGGGTCCCCTTCCGGGGTCTCGATGACGACGACGTCGACGTTGCTGCCGGTGTCGACCCAGGTGTTGATCGCGAGGGCGACGCCGGCGGCCTGCACCAGCGGTCCGCTGATGCCATCGACGATGGGGTGCAGCGGACGCGGGAACTCGAGCTCGTCCTGCGTGTCCTGGAAGACCGTGGGGCTGGCGCCGGGGGGAAGCGGCAGTACCCCGCCGGTGGCCGAGCCACAGCCCACGTTGGCGGCATGCAGGGAGACGACCCCGCCCTCCTCCACCCAGGGCTCCACGTCGGCGAGGCGGTCGTTCCAGGCGGTGTACAGCGCGTTGGGCTGGCAGGCGGCCACCCAGAGCTGATCGACCGTCGCCAGGTCGACGTCGTCGAAGGAGTCGGAAGACGCCACGCTGACGACGAGGCCCTCCGCCTGGAGCGCCGATCGGAGACCCGTGACGGCCGGCGTGACGTCGTCGGCGATGAGGACAGCCTGGTCCTGGGCGTGGGCGAAGCCCGTCAGGGCGAGGGCAGTGATGAGCACAGCGTTCCTCCGAGCCCGCACCATAGCTTGTTGGGGCGAGACCATCCCGGTGATGTGGTTCGATGCCCGGACAGGACGGGCTGCTTCACCACGTCATGGACCCCGAACGATGCCCAGGGACACCGCCACGCTGCCAGGGAAACCCTTGGCGCGCTGCTGCCAGGTCCTGTAGGCCAACGCGTAGTCGTCGCGAGCCGTCAGGATCCGGTCGACCCGCTCCTTGGCCTCGGGCTGGATGTCCCGCTGCCGCCCAGCCACCCGCTCCAGCTCGTCGGCGAACCCGACGGCTGCGGCGATGCGGGCTGCCCCCTCCGCGTCGGAGTAGTCGCCGTAGAGCTGCTCGAAGCGGCGGTCGCCCCCGAGATCGTAGACCACGGCCGACTCGGCGTGGAGCACCGCCGTGAACGTGTCGGCCGCTCCCTCGGTGGCGCTACGACCGAGCCAGACCCAGCCGGCGGAACCCACCAGGAAGGTCATGAGGAGCAGGACCACAGCGCCGACGCCGTACAGGGACCACTCGAGCCAGGGGCTGTCCTCGTCGTCTTCGCTCTCCCGGGCAGCCCTGGCCGCCTCCCGTCGCTCCTCCACCGCCCGCGCGGCCTGTAGGTCGGCATCCCGACGGGCCTCGCGCTCGCGCTCCCCTGCGTCCAGGTAGCTGGGGAGCTCGGTCGACCCGGTAGGGGCCGGACGGGACATCGTGTAGACCGGTACGGGCGTGGGCGTTCCCTTGCTCGTCTGCGCGGCGGCGTCCCGGGCGGCCGCCGACGGCACCCAGGTCGGGTTGTCGAGGTCGAGAGCCAGCGAGGCGGTGAGGTCGTCGAAGGCCACCCCCTCGGGGAGGAGCTCCGGGGGCGCGGCGGGGAGCGGATCGGGCGCCGCCATCGGCGGATGCTCCAGCGCCGACGACGGCAAGCGGGCCAGGGCCGACAGGAGCTCCCCCTGGAGGGCCAGGATGGAGGGGTAGCGGTCGTCGGGCTTGTAGGAGCAGGCCTTGATGATCACCGGTCGGAACTGGGGTACGACCGGGTCGAGGAGGTCGTCCTCGTCTTCTGCGATGAACAGCTCGGCCGACGTCCGTCCGGTGAGCATCGTGAACAGGCTGGCCCCGAGGGCGTAGATGTCGGCACGCTCGTCGACGGTCTTGGTGTCGGAGCGCTGCTCGGGAGCCATGAAGGAGAAGGTCCCGAGCTGGGAGCCCGTGGCGGTCATGGACGTGTTGTCGTCGACCCGCGCGATGCCGAAGTCGGTCAGCTTGAACTGCCCTCCGTCGTCGAGGAGGAAGTTGTGGGGCTTGACGTCGCGGTGGATGACGCCGTTGGCATGGCTGTAGGCGAGGGCCTCGCACATCTGCACCAGCACGTCGACCGCGAAGCCCGGAGGCATCGGGCCGTTGGCCTTGACCCACGACATGGCCGACCCGCAGCGGGCGAGCTCCATCGCCAGGTACGGCGGGGTGGCGTCGATGTCGAAGGCGAAGAGCTCCGGGATGTGAGGGTGCCGGAGGCGGGCCATGGTCTCCGCCTCGGCCCGGAAGCGCGTGCGCATCTCTTCGTCGCGGAGGAAGGTCGAGCGCATGGCCTTGAGGGCGCACCAGTCGCCACGCTCCTGATCCCAGGCCAGGTACACACCGGCGGTGCCGCCATCCCCGAGCGGGGCGCAGACCACGAAGCGCCCCCCCGCCACGACGGGCGGTGGACGGCGTCCAGCGGGGGATGAACCGGGCATGTTGCCCGCCTATCCTGCTCGTCGGCCCGGGGGTGGTCCCCATGGGGAGTCTCGGAGCCCCGAGCGCGCTATGGGAGGCCCAGCCTGGGAGACCCCATGGACGCGTCCGCCATCCCCGTCATCGAGCACGCCGACCTCGTCAGCGACCGCCCCGAAGCCCTGGCGCGCGCCGCCGAGGGCATCGAGAAGGGCCTCGGCACCTACGGTCTCGTCTACGTCCACGGCCACGAGATCGCCCGCGACCGGGTCCTCGAGCTCTACGACGAGTTCCTCGCCCTCCTGGACCGTCCCGTCGAAGAGAAGCGCACCTGGGGAGGGGCCGACATCTGGTACCAGCGCGGATGGACCCCTCCGAACACCGAGCAGGCGGTGATCGCCGGTGGTCAGCCGGACTTCAAGGAGTGCTACTTCACGGCTCCCCTTCCCCTCGATCCCCTGTGCAAGCGCTGGTTCCCGGAGGTCTACACCGACAACGTGTGGCCCGAGCACGCCGAGGTCTTTCGGGAGCTCAAGCTGGCCCTCGGCCGCCAGCTGCACCTTCTCGGGAGCCGTCTCCTGCGGGCCTGCGAGCGGGCCCTCGACGTGCCCGGCGGCAGCCTCACGGGCAAGACCGAGGGGGGGGCTCACGTGAGCCGCATCCTCAAGTACCTGGAGCTCGACGCCGATCAGGCCCGTCTCGCCCAGGGGCCCCCTGGGGAGCGGATCCTCTGGGGCGAGGAGCACACCGACTTCAACGTCCTCACCCTCCTCCCCGGCGGCTGCTTCTACCGAGGCGGCCAGCGCGGCGACACGCCGGACGATGGTGGCGGTCTCTTCCTCCGCACGCCTCCCACCCCGGAGCACCCCGCCGGGAAGCTGATTCGAGGCAAGGCCCCGGAGGGCTGCGTGGTGGCCCAGGTCGGCCAGCAGCTCGAGGTGCTCTCGGGGGGCCGCTTCCTGGCCACCCCCCACGTCATCACCGCGCCGAGCGAGCCCGGCTGGGTCCGCACCTCCCTCGCCCACTTCGTGCACCTCAACGGCCGGGAGCGGGTGGAGCCCCTCCCCGAGTGCCGCGCGAGTGCCGGCGACGCGTACGCTCCGCCCGTGCTGGCGGGCAACTACGCCATGAAGACGCTGGTCGACATCGGGCTCGCCCCACAGGGCACCCTGCAGCGGCTCGGCTACCGCCACTACGACCGCCTGGCGAAGCAGCGGCAGAGCGAGGCGTAGCCAGCGCCGAGGCCTACCACGCCTCCAGCGGTACGAAGCGGGGGATGTAGGCCTCCAGGTCTCCGCTGGTGCAGGCGACCTCGATGGTGGCCACGGGTTCCGGCTGATCGCGCTGCAGCTCGAAGGCCGTCCGACGGGGTGCGCACGTGGCCAGGGCCGTGCCGGACGCGGTCGTCCAGGCCCCTCCCTGAAACGGGCAGTGGTACGGGAGCGTCCACGCCTGGTCGACGGTGGCGGAGCCCGCCTTCTCGTCGATGTCGAGCCAGAGCAGCCGGGACCTCTCCGGGTAGAAGAGGCGGTTGTCGAAGAGCGCGAGCTTGCCCTCGGGGGTGAGGTGCACGTTGTGTTGCCGCACGAAGCTCTCGCCGCCCAACAGCTCCAGCGTCCCGTCCAACCGGGTCTCGGCGGGGTCACCGGCGAGGATCCAGCGAACGTCCCCCGCATCCGGCGCATCGAGCCCCGCGATCTTGAACACCGCCGACAGGTGCCGCGACGACAGGTACCAGTCCCCCTGCTCGTCGACCCAGATGCTGTTGGCGTGGCTGTAGTCGTTCTTCAGGACGTCCTTTCCGTTCACCACTGGCTCGAGGTGCTCAGCCAGCCGCCACAGCCCCACCTGCGCGCCCGAGGCGTCGAAGACCTGCACCGCATCCAGGTAGACCCCATCGACGAACTCCTGCACCAACAGGTAGGTGAGGCCGTCGCGCCGGAAGACATCGTGATGCGGGGGGCCGAAGAAGCTCTCCTCGGCGATCTGGAGGACGGGCTGGCCGTTGGGGTCGAGCTCCACGAGGCCCCCCGGGAAGCTCGACAGGCCGAGCACGGTGTCGTCCTCGGTGAAGGAGACCGCCTCCAGGATGCCGTCCTGGTGCTCGGTGAGGTACTCGTAGCCGACGACCCGATGGGCATCGGGCCCGGGGCGCACGCCGGTCGGATCGGGGGCCGGCAGCTCGGGGTCGACATCGAGGACCAGGTAGGCGCTGTCGTAGCCACAGGGGGTGCGCAGTCCCACCAGGGGGAACGAGGGCGTGCCGGTGATGGTCACCTGGACGGAGGCCGCCGACGGGAGCCGGGGCGTTCGGAAGCTGCCCTCCACCGTGGCCCCGTCCCGCTCGAGACGCCAGGTGTACATCGTGTCGGGGCTCAGGTCGTACAGGGGCAGGCTACCGAGGGCGTCGGCGAGCTCCACCCCGTCCATGACACCGTCGACGGTGAGGTGCCCCGGTGGTTCCAGGTCGCGCCAGCTGCAGGCCCCGCGGAAGGCATGGTCGGGGGCCGAGCAGGACACGACCAGGGGATCCACGGGGTCCAGAGCCGTGTCGCCGGTGGTCGCCGTCGACTCGGTCGACTCGGTGCCCGTCGTCGTCTCCGGGTCGTGGGTCCTGCAGCCCAGCGCCACGAGGGAGGCGAACAGAGCAGCGGACCGTGGCAGAAGGGCGAGGGGCATCCCTGCGCAGGTTATCCGACCCGCCATGCGAGATGCAGCCATCGTCACCGCTCTGTCGCTGGTTCCCCGACGCCACGGCGCCCGCGGCATGGGCTGGTTCGCACGCACGGGGATGTCCCGGCTGGTGACCCGGGCCTTCGTGTCCGCCTACGGCGTCGACCTGTCCGAAGCCGACGGCGAGCTGGCGGACTACCCCACCCTCGAGGCCCTGTTCACCCGCACCCTGAAGGACGGCGCGCGTCCCATCGACGACGACGAGGCCAGCGTGGTGTCCCCTGTCGACGGGACCTGCGCAGCCGTCGCCCGGTCCGCCACCGAGCGCATCGAGGTCGCCCCCGGTCGCTTCCTGCCCCTCGCCGAGCTGGTCGGCGCCGACATCGACGGCCCCCGAGACGTCGTGGTGCTGTACCTCTCCCCGAAGGACTACCACCGGGTCCACGTGCCGCGCGAAGGGCGGGCGACCCGGTGGCGCTACCTGCCAGGCACGCTCTGGCCCGTGTTCCCAGCCGCCGTACGTCGCATCGACGGGCTCTTCGCCCGCAACGAGCGCATGGTCGTGCACACCGACACCGACCTCGGGCCGGTCGACGTGGTGCTCGTGGGCGCCTTCGGCGTAGGTCGCATCAGCCTGTCGGTGACAGAGCTCGTGAGCAACACCGGCGCCACGGCCTGCGACACCACCCTGTCCCCTGCGGTCGAGCTCGACCGTGGTCAGGAGCTCGGGGTGTTCCACCTGGGATCGACGGTGATCCTGCTCACCCCTCCTGGGGTGGTGGAGTGGACCTGCTCCCCCGAGGAGACCGTCCGGCTCGGCCGCCCCATCGGGCGTCGCGTCGGAGGATAGACTCCGAGCCCTGGGGGGCCCTTCGTGCTGTCGGTGGGAGACGAGGTCGATCGGTATGCGATCGAGGCGGTGATCGGCGAGGGAGGCATGGCCCGGGTCTACCGGGTCCGCCACACGAAGCTCGACGCCACCTACGCCCTCAAGGTGCTGACCATCACCTCGACCGGTCTGCAGGAGCGCCTCGTGGCCGAGGGGAAGGCCCAGGCCAAGCTGCTTCACCCCAACGTGCTGCGGGTCATCGACGTCGTCGACGCGGGCGGCGCGCCGGGCCTGGTGATGGACTTCATCGACGGGCCGGACCTCCACGAGTGGATCGAGGCCGAGCCCCCCGGCGTCGCCGCCGCACTCGACGTGTTCCGTGGCATCGCCGCCGGCGTCCAGGCGGCCCACGAAGCAGGCCTCATCCACCGAGATCTCAAGCCAGCCAACGTGCTCCTGGAGACCGACGCTGGAGGTCGCCGGATCCCCAAGGTCAACGACTTCGGCCTGGTGAAGGCCCTCGTCGGCGACAAGCTCCACAGCTCGTCGACCCGGTCCGGCATGCCGATGGGGACGCCGTCGTACATGCCGCCCGAGCAGATCCGCGACGCGTCCACGGTCGACGAACGAGCCGACGTGTTCGCCCTGGGCTGCATCCTGTACGAGCTGGTGGCCCACGAGCGCGCCTTCGACGGCACCGACCCCATCGACATCTTCGACAAGGTCCGGGCGTGCGACCACGCACCGTTCCCCGAGGGCATGCCGGAGCACGTGCGCCGCACGGTGACCGCCTGCCTGGCACCAGAGCGGGACGCCCGGCCGGCCTCCATTGCGGCGGTCCTGGAGCTGCTCGGCGGATCCACCGCCTCCCTCCCGAGCGAGGGGTCGCGCGGGCGGGCCGCCGCGGTGGGCGCCGAGATCGACCGCGTCGTGGGCGAGGTCGGACAGCACCTGCCCGACGAGGTCAAGCGCGACCCGAAGATCTGGATGGCCGGGGTGGCGATCGGCGTCGGTGGACTGGGGGTGGCCCTCGTCGTCTTCCTGCTGTCGATGACGATGCTCACCGCCATGACCACACCGACGTGCGAGGCGCCGGCCACCGGCTGGGTCCAGCTGGCCCAGGGAGGGCTGCCGCGGGACCGCGCGGACTGGCTCGCGCGCGGCGACGCCGTCCTCCACGACGCCGTGGATGGCTCGGCGATCTGCACCTTGCCGGCGGGGACCCGTGCGCGCGTCGCTGCGGTGGCGGAGCCCCTCGACCCGGGAGACCCCTGGGTGCAGCTCGACGCGGACGGCATGAAGCTGACAGCCGCGGGCTCGGTCGCGCCCGACGAGCCTCCGGTCTGCTGGGGGGCCGTGGAGGGCTGGGCAAGAGCGACCTCGCTGTTCACGCGCCCCAAGCGGGGCGCCACCACCTGGAGCGTGAAGCCCAGCCAGGACCTCCTGGAGGACCGCCCGACAGAGGCCAACGAGTGGAGCAGCGACCACCCGGCCGTCTGCCGACTGCCCGCCGGTGCCACGGTCACGCTGGACGGGGACTGGGAGCACGTGCAGGGCCTCGGTACCTGGATCCCCGTCCGCGAGGTCCGCTAGATCCAGTCAGACGGTGCTCCCGACGAGCCACGTCACCGCCATGGCCGCCGAGCCCCACAAGACGACCCGCATCACGGATCGAAGCCGGATCCCGCCTCCGGCCCAGCTGGACGCGACACCGAGCAAGACGAGGCCGCCCACCGAGCCCACAGCGATGGCCGACGCTGCGGGCCAGAGCAGGGCGCAGAGCAGCGGCAGGCCGGCGCCGACCGAGAACGCGAGCCCCGAGCTGATCGCCGCCTGGAGGGGCTTGGCCTCGGTCACGTCGGTGAGTCCCAGCTCCTCGCGCAGGTGGGCATCCAGCGCATCCTTCTCCATCAGCTGCCGAGCCACCGCCCGCGCCAGCCCTGGCTCCACCCCACGGTGGACGTAGATGGCGGTGAGCTCCTCCAGCTCGGCCTCGGGCTCCTGGGCGATGGCTGCCGCCTCGATGGCGGTGTCGATCCGCTCGACGTCGACCTGGGAGCTGACGGAGACGTACTCTCCGGCGGCCATGGAGAGAGCCCCCGCGACCACCGCGGCGGTACCCGCGACGAGCAAGGTCTGCGGGTCCCCTGCGCTGCTCGCCGCCAGGCCCATCAGCAGGCTCGCCGTGGACACGAGGCCGTCGTTGGCTCCGAGGACGCTGGCCCGGAGCCAGCCGGCTCGGTCGAGGTAGTGGTGCTCGGTGTGCCCAGGAGGCATCGAGTCGGTCGCCATGGCACAGGCTAGCGCGTGGGGTGCACGCGGGGTGCGGGAGACGGCCGTGACAAGGAACACGAAAGCCCGCCAGGCGTTGGCCTGACGGGCTTACGAGGACACTCGATCTCGACCCTGTCGCCAGCGTCGAGAGCTCCTCGGGACTCTCACCCCTCGGAGCACGCCATGGTGGGAAGCGTCTGCTCTCCGTCTCTCCTGATGAAGTTCCCTTCCCCGCGTCACCGCGGAGGGGGACAGCAACCGTGACCTTCACCGAGCGGATGGACGCACCCTCCAGGCGTTGGCCTCTCGGCCAGACCCTTCCTGTGGTCGGGTCGAACGTAGCGGCTCGTTGGCCTTTGCCGCTTCCCCTTCGTCGTTCACCGTCTCCGGTGCGACCTTGGGGCCTTCCGTTCGCCCGGGCAGCCACTCGAATGTGCGTTCGAATGCTTGCTCGCCCTTCTGCTCTTCTGTGATCTTCGTCGCGACCCTCACCCGGACTCTGCCTGCCCCGCAGCGACCCTTCCGAGTCTCTACCGAGCCAGCATGCACCGGCCTTCAGATTCTGCTTCGTGTGTGGATTCGCCTCCCTTCCGAACTCATGCCGCCGCCCGCGCTCGAGGTCTCCCTCGACCTGCAGCCACCTTCCACCTGTCTCCAGGCTTCTTGGCCGCTGCTTCGCCGCACACAGGCGCCAACCTGTCATGCGTCGCGCGCTGCTCTCGTGGTTCCTCACCACCACAGCAGATTGAGGCTTGCGACACCTCCGGGCATGTTGCAGCCCGATCTCGGATCCGAGGTTCACAGCGTTTCTGTCGTACCGACTGGCTCCACGGTTGCCCGTGTGCACCCGGCCCTCCGGCTCCCCGACACCCGTGCCGCCCTGTTTCCAGGCCGTCAGGGGCTCGCTGGGACACCGACGGGACTCCCCGCTGCGTTCCGCACCCTTCGAAGACTTGCTCCTCGTCGACAGCAGCAGCGCCTCACGACGCTCCTTGCCTCCTTGCCGTTCACCGTCCGAGTGGGCCCGAGTGGCCGTCGATGCTGCTCGAGCGCCACACGTGACACCCTCGCACCATCTCGTTTCCACCTGGCTGTTCACCCGGTTCACGTGCCGACATCGCCGCCTGACGATGAACGCGATGCTGCATGCCCACCAGCCGTAGCTCAGTGGTCCTGCCATCCGCGCAGTCCTGCTCGTTGCCGAGCGGAACGCTCACCGCTTCACGACGCGTCTCGCATCCAGTCACCCTGGTCTCCCGAGGCATTGCCTCCTCTGGAATCCAGAACACCCCGAGCCGGTTCCCGAGCCACCCGAAGGTGACTCCCGTGCACGAGCTTTCCCTTCCATCCGGCATCCCAGCCGAACGAGAGGTTCCTCACTCGACCTCCTCGCTTCCGAGGAAGTCCCGCTGCCGCGCTCTCCGCATCCCTGCGGTGCATGCGACAGCCGATGCCGTCTCGTGGTGCGTCTCCGAGCCTCCGGTCACCAGGTTGCCCCAGTCCCTTCATCTGCTCGAAGCCATGACCGTTGGTCGTCCGGTGCTCGCCCCCGAAGTCTCCGCTCACCGGCGAACCGGCGGGCTTCTCTTCGAGCAGAGGCTTCCGCCTCACGGACGCCTGGCATCGCCAGGTCTCCGCAGCGCAGCCATCCTGCGCCTCGCTCTACCGTGTGGGACCGTGGAGTCCGGGACGTGCCTCGAACCGCCTCTCGACGGTGTTGGCGCTTCCCCTGACCGCGACGTGCGCGAGCTCTTCGTGCCTCTCGACACCCGACACCTCTCGATGTCGTCGCTCTGCCGCCGTCGTCCCGAGAACCTGCATTGCTGCTGGCTCTCCGACCCGCGTGTTTCGTAGAACCTCCTCCGAAGAGGACATCCTCACGCGTGCTTCGATGAATCTTCGCGCCGCTCCTACGCTGCTTCCCAGACGAGTCTGGGCTCCAACCTTCTCCTGGAGGGAGACGGTGCCGACCAGGTTGCCCCAGTCCGCTCGTCGTCTCGGTCGCGTCGAACCCCTGCAAGCTCTCACCACACCCGGAAAGGCGTCACTCAACACGTGAGCAGCTGCTTTCCCAGTCCAGCCTCGAGGGCTGGCTCCCTGCCGAAGCAGGAGGTGATGTCGGCTCGACTTCGAGGCCTTCATCCATCGACGAGTCCGCTGCGACACAACTCCGGGAGGAGAATGTGTCGCGCGCTTCTTCCATGGGTTTCGTTCTCTCGCTCACCAGGTACTTCCCGCTGATCCCTGGCCTCGCGGCCGGGCACCGATCCCGCTCCTCTGCTCGCAGCCGACCCCGAAGAGCCGACCGGAAGACGATGGAGCGTCTGTCCGGGGGGCACCAGCGACCCGAAGGTCTGGCGCCGAGAGAAAGTACGTCAAAGAACACGTTCAACCGACTCCCAAAGGAGCCGTTGAAGGCTCTCTTCGGTTGTTTCCACCGGTCGTCCGAGTGTCGTGATGGACCAATGCAGGCACCGTGCCAACTCTCACGGAACGGTCGAACCTCGCTTCTCCGATGACCGAACGGGTCCTGAATTTCCCATCGACCCACGGCCACGACGTCGTAGCATGCCACGAACGAAGCTCCAGACGTGCTCGTCGGCCGGGAAGTTGGCTTCCTGTACCGGCACAGGGCTGCACCTATCAGCGGCGGACGCCTGCCCATGCATTATCGCATAGCTAGAGCACATTGTTGGGCAAGGCGACGCCGTACTTCGCATGGCTAGATGTGGACATCCACAGAACACGGAGGTCTCCATGACCGCTCCCACCCCCACTCTTGCCCGCACTGCCGGCGCCCTGTACCTCCTGCTCATCGCCTGCGGCGTCGGCTCGGAGGGCCTCGTCCGGAGCTCCCTGTCGGTGCCCGGCGACGCCGCCGCGACCGCCGCCAACGTCATCGCCCACGGCACCGCGCTGCGCTGGTCCATCCTGGCGGACGTCGTGATGGCGCTCGCCGACGTGGGCCTCGGTGTCGTCCTGTTGATGTTGCTCTGGCGGGTCGGCTCCGGTCTCGCCATCGCCGCCACGGCCTTCCGCCTCGTCCAGGCCTCGGTGCTCGGCCTGAACCTCTCCTTCCTGATGGCCGCCCTTCCCCTGGCCACCATGGACGGCGGACAGCCCCTCGCGGCCCTCGCTCTCGAGCTCCACGGCGTCGGGTACGACCTCGGCCTGTTCTTCTTCGGCGTGAACAGCCTCCTGACGGGCGTGCTCCTGTCGCGAGCAGGCTTCCCGCGCTGGATCAGTGCGGGTCTCGCGGCGGCCGGTGTCGTCTACCTCACGGGCTCGACCCTGACCGTAGTGGCCCCACTGCTCGGCGACGCCTTCGCTCCCGCCTACGTCGTTCCCCTCCTGTCCGAGCTGGCCGTCGCCCTCTGGCTCATCGTCCGCGCCCCCGCGCCGGGGATCCAGCAGCAGGGGGGCACGCTCCAGCCGGCGTGAGACGAGGATAGGTTGCAAGCGAAGGCGATAGGCCGGAGGCGGCACAACATGTTGTGGTTGCGCACTCGAATCGGCCCCTCATATAGTGGCGCCGACGTTGGTGGCCCGAGAGGGCTGAAAAGGGAACCCGGTGAGAATCCGGGACTGCCCCGCAGCGGTGAGCAGGAACGAACGCCGTACGCAGCACTGGCTCATGAGCTGGGAAGCAGCGGCAAGTAGGAGCCCCTCTTCGGAGGACTGGCCTGCGAGTCCGAAGACCTGCCACGTCCGCGCCCGCGCGCGCGTCGACGCCTTCGAGGGAAGGGCCCGGCGGAAGAACGGACTCCCACATCACCATCCTCTCCCCATCGAGCTCGGTCACCCGTCCGCGTCGATGACCTGGAGTGCCCATGTCCGCCGCCCCTCCCCTCGGGCTCGTCCCGCGACCCGATCCGTCCACTCCCCGCCAGCGTCTCGAGGAGGCCCTGCGAGTCCAGGGCACCGACCTCCAAGCCTGCGACGCCCCTGCCGTCCTCCGGCGGGTGCTGTCCACCGCCCCGGACGAAGCCTCCTACGAGGTCCTCAGGGACCTGGCGATCCACGACGCCGCCGCCCGGACCTTCGAGGCCCCTGAGTACGGCTACCTGGCGAGCCGCCTCCTGGGAGAACAGCTCCGGGAGCAGGTCGCCGATCAGGGCATTGCCTCCTTCTCCGACGCCGTGCACCACGCATCGGCAGCCGGCCTCCTCGGCGCCGAGCTCGTCGCCCTCACCCACCGCCATCGCAGCGCCCTCGACGCCGCCATCGACCACCATCGGGACCGCCACTACTCCTGGTTCGGCCTCAAGACGCTGGCGGACCGCTACCTGCTCCGCCATCCGGACACCCGAGCGCCTCTCGAGACCCCCCAGATGTTCCTGATGCGGGTCGCCGTCGGCGTGTCCGACAACCTGCCCGAGGCCCTGGAGCTGTACGAGGCCTTCTCCACCCATCGCTTCCTGCCCAGCTCCCCCACCCTGTTCAACGCCGGGACCGCCCGCCCCCAGCTGTCGTCCTGCTTCCTGCTGGACTCCCCGCAGGACGACCTGGCCGACATCTACAAGCGCTACACCGACGTGGCGATGCTCTCCAAGTTCGCTGGCGGCATCGGCATGTCCTTCTCGCGGGTCCGCAGCGAGGGCTCGTTGATCCGCGGCACTAACGGCAAGAGTCGCGGCATCGTGCCCTTTCTCAAGACGCTGGACGCCTCCGTGGCCGCGGTGAACCAGGGCGGCCGCCGCAAGGGCGCCTGCTGCGTCTACCTGGAGCCATGGCACGCCGACGTCGAGCGCTTCCTGGAGCTGCGGGACAACACGGGCGACGAGGCGGCCCGCACCCACAACCTCAACCTGGCCAACTGGGTCTGCGACCTGTTCATGCGTCGGGTCGAGGCCGACGAGGACTGGTCGCTCTTCGATCCGAAGGAGGTGCCGGAGCTCGTCGACACCTGGGGGCCCGCCTTCGAGGCGCTCTACGCCGAGGCGGAGCGCGCCGGCAAGGCTGCGCGGACCGTACGCGCGAGGGAGCTGTACGCCCGCATGATGCGGACCCTGGCCCAGACCGGCAACGGGTGGATGTGCTTCAAGGATGCCGCCAACCGCACCTGCAACCAGGCCGCCGACGGCCGATCGGTCGTCCACCTGTCCAACCTGTGCACCGAGATCCTCGAGGTCACCGACAGCCAGCAGACGGCCGTCTGCAACCTCGCGTCGATCCAGCTCGGCAACCACGTCACCCCCGAAGGCGTCGACTGGACGGCCCTGGCCCACACCGTCCGCCTGGCCATCCGCCAGCTGGACCGGGTCATCGACCGCAACCTCTACACCATCCCCGAGGCCCGCTACTCCAACCTCCGCTGGCGTCCGGTGGGCCTGGGCATGATGGGCCTCGCCGACGTCCTGTACACGCTCCGCCAGCCCTTCGACAGCCCCGAGGCCCGTCGCACGAGCCTGCGGATCGCCAAGCTGGTGTACTTCCACGCCGTGCAGGCCTCCGCGGAGCTCGCCGAGGAGCGGGGACGCCACGCCACCTTCGAGCAGACCCACGCCGCCGGGGGCCGCCTCCAGCCGGATCTGTGGGGGGTCGACCCCGACGCCGACGAGGCCTTCGCCGACGAGCAGATGGGCCTCTTCGGCACCGAGGACACCTTTCCGGCCCTCGACTGGGACGGCCTCCGCGCCCGGGTGCGCACGTCCGGACTGCGCAACAGCCTCCTCGTGGCCATCGCTCCCACGGCCACCATCGCCTCCATCCTGGGCTGCACGGAGTGCATCGAGCCCCCCGTCAGCAACCTCTTCAAGCGGGAGACGCTGTCGGGCGAGTTCCTCCAGGTCAACCGCTTCCTGGTCGCGGACCTCCGTCGTCTCGGCCTGTGGAACGACGCCGTGCGGGCAGAGATCAAGCGCAGCCGCGGCTCCATCCAACACATCCAGGACATCCCCGAGGACATCCGGGCCCTGTACCGGACGGCCTGGGAGCTCTCCATGAAGACCCTGATCGATCTGGCGGCCGATCGCGGCGCCTACATCGATCAGTCCCAGTCGCTGAACCTGTTCAGCGAGTCCCCCACCATCGGCCGGCTGTCGTCCATGTACATGTACGCCTGGAAGCGCGGCGTGAAGACCACCTACTACCTACGCTCTCGGCCCGCGACGCAGATCGAGATGAGCACCGTGGGGAAGAAGGAGGCCGCGGCCTTCTGCTCCCTCGAGAACCCCGAGTCCTGCGAGGCCTGCCAGTAGGCAGGAAGGAGACATCATGCTGCTCGATCCCGGCTTCGACCTCACCCTTCGTCCGATGCGCTACCCCGCCTTCTACGAGATGTACCGGCAGGGAATCCGCAACACCTGGACCGTGGAGGAGGTCGACTTCTCCACCGACCTCGCCGACCTGCGGGAGCACCTCTCGGACGGAGAGCGGCACCTGGTCCACCGGCTCGTCGCCTTCTTCGCGACCGGGGACAGCATCGTGGCCAACAACCTCGTGCTGAACCTCTACCAGCACATCAACGCCCCCGAGGCCCGCATGTACCTGTCGCGGCAGCTCTACGAGGAGGCGCTGCACGTGCAGTTCTACCTCACGCTCCTCGACACCTACCTGCCGGACCCCGCCGAGCGGGCCCGCGCCTTCGCGGCTGTGCACCACATCCCGTCGATCCGGGCCAAGGCCGCCTTCTGCCAGAGGTGGATCGACAGCCTGCAGGACGTCCGGCGCCTCGAGACCCGGGAGGATCGACGGGACTTCCTCCTCAACCTCCTCTGCTTCGCCACCTGCATCGAGGGACTGTTCTTCTTCGCCGCCTTCGCCTACGTCTACTTCCTGCGGAGCCGCGGCCGACTCGACGGCCTTGCGTCCGGCACGAACTGGGTGTTCCGCGACGAGAGCCAGCACATGCGCTTCGCCCTGTCGGTCTTCGACACCGTGCGGGAGGAGGAGCCCGACCTGTGGGACGAGGCCCTCGAGGCCCGCTTCGTACAGATGATGCGGGAGGCCGTGGACTGCGAGCACCAGTTCGCCGTCGACGTCCTGTCCGAGGGGGTCGCCGGACTGCCCCTCGCCGACATGCGCCAGTACCTCGAGTTCATCGCCGACCGGCGCCTGGAGCGTGTCGGGGTCTCCCCGATCTTCGGGTCCCGCAACCCCTTCCCCTTCATGGAGCTGCAGGACGTGCAGGAGCTCACCAACTTCTTCGAGCGGCGCGTGGCCGCCTACCAGACCGCCGTCGAGGGCGAGGTCAGCTTCGGCGAGGCCTTCTGATGGTCACCCTGATGGAGACCGTGTTCCCCGGTCACGCCAACCACTACGGCACCCTCTTCGGGGGCATCGCGCTGCAGTGGATGGACAAGGCCGCGTTCATCGCCGCCTCTCGGCACGCCCGGAAGGCCGTCGTCACCGCGCGTTCCGAGAGCGTGGACTTCGAGCAGCCCGTGAAGGCCGGACAGCTGGCGGAGTGCTCGGCCCGCGTCGTCGAGACCCGACGCACGAGCATGATCGTCGAGACCGAGCTGTGGGCGGAGGACCTGCTGAGCGGCGACCGCTGCCTGTGCACCCGCGGGCGCTTCGTCATGGTCGCGCTCGACGCCCACGGCAAGCCGACGCGGGTGACCCGGACATGAGCTGCGTGCGGGGGGCAAGGAACACGAAAGCCCGCCAGGCGTTGGCCTGACGGGCTTGCGAGGACACTCGATCTCGACCCTGTCGCCAGCGTCGAGAGCTCCTCGGGACTCTCACCCCTCGGAGCACGCCATGGTGGGAAGCGTCTGCTCTCCGTCTCTCCTGATGAAGTTCCCTTCCCCGCGTCACCGCGGAGGGGGACAGCAACCGTGACCTTCACCGAGCGGATGGACGCACCCTCCAGGCGTTGGCCTCTCGGCCAGACCCTTCCTGTGGTCGGGTCGAACGTAGCGGCTCGTTGGCCTTTGCCGCTTCCCCTTCGTCGTTCACCGTCTCCGGTGCGACCTTGGGGCCTTCCGTTCGCCCGGGCAGCCACTCGAATGTGCGTTCGAATGCTTGCTCGCCCTTCTGCTCTTCTGTGATCTTCGTCGCGACCCTCACCCGGACTCTGCCTGCCCCGCAGCGACCCTTCCGAGTCTCTACCGAGCCAGCATGCACCGGCCTTCAGATTCTGCTTCGTGTGTGGATTCGCCTCCCTTCCGAACTCATGCCGCCGCCCGCGCTCGAGGTCTCCCTCGACCTGCAGCCACCTTCCACCTGTCTCCAGGCTTCTTGGCCGCTGCTTCGCCGCACACAGGCGCCAACCTGTCATGCGTCGCGCGCTGCTCTCGTGGTTCCTCACCACCACAGCAGATTGAGGCTTGCGACACCTCCGGGCATGTTGCAGCCCGATCTCGGATCCGAGGTTCACAGCGTTTCTGTCGTACCGACTGGCTCCACGGTTGCCCGTGTGCACCCGGCCCTCCGGCTCCCCGACACCCGTGCCGCCCTGTTTCCAGGCCGTCAGGGGCTCGCTGGGACACCGACGGGACTCCCCGCTGCGTTCCGCACCCTTCGAAGACTTGCTCCTCGTCGACAGCAGCAGCGCCTCACGACGCTCCTTGCCTCCTTGCCGTTCACCGTCCGAGTGGGCCCGAGTGGCCGTCGATGCTGCTCGAGCGCCACACGTGACACCCTCGCACCATCTCGTTTCCACCTGGCTGTTCACCCGGTTCACGTGCCGACATCGCCGCCTGACGATGAACGCGATGCTGCATGCCCACCAGCCGTAGCTCAGTGGTCCTGCCATCCGCGCAGTCCTGCTCGTTGCCGAGCGGAACGCTCACCGCTTCACGACGCGTCTCGCATCCAGTCACCCTGGTCTCCCGAGGCATTGCCTCCTCTGGAATCCAGAACACCCCGAGCCGGTTCCCGAGCCACCCGAAGGTGACTCCCGTGCACGAGCTTTCCCTTCCATCCGGCATCCCAGCCGAACGAGAGGTTCCTCACTCGACCTCCTCGCTTCCGAGGAAGTCCCGCTGCCGCGCTCTCCGCATCCCTGCGGTGCATGCGACAGCCGATGCCGTCTCGTGGTGCGTCTCCGAGCCTCCGGTCACCAGGTTGCCCCAGTCCCTTCATCTGCTCGAAGCCATGACCGTTGGTCGTCCGGTGCTCGCCCCCGAAGTCTCCGCTCACCGGCGAACCGGCGGGCTTCTCTTCGAGCAGAGGCTTCCGCCTCACGGACGCCTGGCATCGCCAGGTCTCCGCAGCGCAGCCATCCTGCGCCTCGCTCTACCGTGTGGGACCGTGGAGTCCGGGACGTGCCTCGAACCGCCTCTCGACGGTGTTGGCGCTTCCCCTGACCGCGACGTGCGCGAGCTCTTCGTGCCTCTCGACACCCGACACCTCTCGATGTCGTCGCTCTGCCGCCGTCGTCCCGAGAACCTGCATTGCTGCTGGCTCTCCGACCCGCGTGTTTCGTAGAACCTCCTCCGAAGAGGACATCCTCACGCGTGCTTCGATGAATCTTCGCGCCGCTCCTACGCTGCTTCCCAGACGAGTCTGGGCTCCAACCTTCTCCTGGAGGGAGACGGTGCCGACCAGGTTGCCCCAGTCCGCTCGTCGTCTCGGTCGCGTCGAACCCCTGCAAGCTCTCACCACACCCGGAAAGGCGTCACTCAACACGTGAGCAGCTGCTTTCCCAGTCCAGCCTCGAGGGCTGGCTCCCTGCCGAAGCAGGAGGTGATGTCGGCTCGACTTCGAGGCCTTCATCCATCGACGAGTCCGCTGCGACACAACTCCGGGAGGAGAATGTGTCGCGCGCTTCTTCCATGGGTTTCGTTCTCTCGCTCACCAGGTACTTCCCGCTGATCCCTGGCCTCGCGGCCGGGCACCGATCCCGCTCCTCTGCTCGCAGCCGACCCCGAAGAGCCGACCGGAAGACGATGGAGCGTCTGTCCGGGGGGCACCAGCGACCCGAAGGTCTGGCGCCGAGAGAAAGTACGTCAAAGAACACGTTCAACCGACTCCCAAAGGAGCCGCTGAAGGCTCTCTTCGGTTGTTTCCACCGGTCGTCCGAGTGTCGTGATGGACCAATGCAGGCACCGTGCCAACTCTCGACGAACGGTCAAACGTCGCTTATCCGCCGCTCCGTCGGGCAATTCAGATCCCGTCTCGATCGACGTCGTGTCCCGTCGTCTCCAGGACCCGCCGCTGCCCCAGATCGTGGACGTGCAAGATCGATCGGTGCCCGGATCGAGATTGCACTGCCTCCGGGTTAGGCCAGGGGGCCCTGGAGGACCTCATGTCGGCCGACCCGGCGCCCACCCCGACCATCGCGAGCCCCGAGCTCGACTGGCCCGTCGTGCGCGCCGCCCTCGCCGAGCACGCCCTCACCTCCCTCGGCACCGAGCGAGCCCTCGCCCTCTCCCCCCTTCCCGACGTCGCCTCGGTCCGTCGGGCCCACGCCGCCATCGCCGAGTGGCACCTCCTCGAGGACGAAGGCGTGCTCGTACCCCTCGGCGGCGTCGAGGACGTGCGTCCCGAGCTCCGCCGTGCCCTCAAGGGCGACGTACTCGAGGGGCAGGACCTCCTCGGCGTCGCCGCCAGCCTCGGCGCCCTGGCCGACACCCATCGCGCCCTCCAGAGCGCCGGTGACGAGGCCCCCACCCTCGCCGCGCTCTCCGATCAGGTCCGTCTCGACACCTTCCTCCTCGACGAGATCCGCTACTCCTTCGAGCCCAACGGCACCCTCTCCCCCCGCAAGTACCCGGAGCTGGCCGAGCTCCGCGACGCCATCCAGTCCCTCCACAGCCAGGTCCGCTCCACCCTCGACGGCCTGGTCAAGGGCGACAGCTTCGGGGACCTCCTGCAGGACCGCTTCTGGACGGTGCGCGACAACCGCTACGTCCTCCCCATCAAGGCCCACGCCAAGCGGTGGGACCTCGGCATCGTGCACGACACCAGCGGCTCCGGGCAGACCGTCTTCGTCGAGCCCCACGCCGTCGTCGAGCTCAACAACCGCCTCCGCCTCGCCGAGGGCAAGCTCCGCGCCGCCGAGCACCGCATCCTCGCCACCCTCACGCGTCAGCTCGCCACCGTCGCCGACGACGCCCTCACCTCCCTCGGGGTCGCTGCTGGTCTCGACCTGGTCGCCGCCCGCGCCGGCCTGGCGCGCACCCTCGAGGCCACCCGCCCCATCGTCGAGCGAGCCGGCCGCATCGACCTGCACGACGCACGCCACCCGGTCCTCGCCCTCCGCGGCGTCCCCGTCGTCCCCAACGACCTGTCCGTCACGGACACCAAGCCCGTCCTGGTCCTCTCCGGCCCCAACGCCGGCGGCAAGACCGTGGCCTTGAAGACCCTCGGCCTGTGCGCCCTCCTCGTGCAGCACGGCTGCTACATCCCCGCGAAGGAGGGTAGCCGGGTCGATCTGTTCGACGCCGTCCTCGCCGCCATCGGCGACCAGCAGACCGTCGAGGCCGACCTCTCCTCCTTCTCCGCCCACCTCGTCACCCTGAAGAAGATGGTCGACGGCGCCGCCCCCCATCAGCTCGTCCTCCTCGACGAGGTCGCCTCCGGCACCGACCCCGCCCAGGGCGCCGCCATCGCCCGCGCCGTCCTCGAGCACCTCGCCGACCACGACACCCGGGTCGTCGTCACCACCCACTTCGGCCCCCTGAAGGGCCTCTCCGCGGTCGACGAGCGCTTCGCCATCGCCGCCGTCCAGTACAGCGAGGGCAGCCCCAGCTACCGGGTCATCCCCGGGGCCACCGGCGAGTCCCACGCCCTCTCCATCGCCCGCCGCATGGGCCTGCCCCAACCACTCCTCCAGCGCGCCGACCAGCTCCTCGGCGAGGGCGCCGGAGGCCTCCGCATCACCCTCGAAGCCCTCGACGCCCAGCGCGCCGAGCTCGACGCCACCCAGCAGCGTCTCGAGGCCCTGGAGGCCCAGCTCGAGGTGGAGCGCCAGGCCCTCGCCAAGCGGGAGGACGCCCTCAAGACCCGCAGCAAGGCCCTCGAGGCCAAGGGGGCCAAGGCCTACCTGGACCGCCTCAAGAAGGCGGAGACCGCCATCGGCCAGGTGGTCGCACAGCTCCAGGCCAACCCCACCCACAAGGGGGTCAAGGCAGCCCGCGCCAGCCTGGGGGCCCTCGAGGCCCTCGCCCCCAAGGCCCCCAAGCCGGCGCCCCCTACCTCCACCGACGACGCCCCCCTCGCCGAGGGGGACCGGGTCCGTCTCCTGCGGCTCGGCAAGACCGGAGACGTCGTCTCCGTCGGTGGCGGCGGCATCCAGGTGCGCACCGGCGGCCTGGTGGTGAAGGCCAAGCGCAAGGACCTCGAGCGCATCGGAGCCGCCCTGCCGCCCCAACCCCAGGGCACCGCGACCTTCGTCCCCGTCGAGCGAGACACCGTCCTCTTCGACGTCGCTCGACACGACGGCAACACCCTCGACCTGCGCGGCCAGAGGGTCGATGAGGCCATCGCCAGCTGCGAAGGCTTCTTCGACCGCATGACCCTCCGCGGCATCGACATCGTCTTCCTGCTCCACGGCCACGGCACCGGCGCCCTGAAGTCGGCCCTCCGCAGCGAGCTGCGCCACAACAGCTACGTGAAGGACTACGCCCCGGCCAGCGAGGAGCAGGGCGGCGACGCGTTCACCGTCTGCTCCCTGGGCTGATGGCAGACGACGGCGACAGCGCACGCTCGGGCCTGGGTCGACGACTGGCCCTCCTTCGGGTGTGGAGCGCGGCCGTCACCCTGCTCCCGGCCATCGGCCTCGTTCCCCATGGAGGATGGCCCCTGCTGGCCGTCGGCGTGGCCGTCGAGGCGGTTCAGGCCGCGCTCTCCTTTCGCCTGGTGCGCCAGATCCGCGACGGTCGCGAGGGGGAGCTGCTGTACGTCGCCGGCGGTCGGGTCCCCCGTCGCATGGTGCAGACCCAGCAGCTCGTAGAGCGGGTCGGGTTGGGCATCAGCGCCGTGGGCATCGTGGGCCTCACGCTCCTTGCCACCCCATGGACCCTCATCCACGCCGGCCTCAGCGTCGTGCTGTGGGCCACCGTCTTCCTCTCCCTGCGGGTCCAGTGGCGCAGCACCCGCCTGCTCTTCCTCCTCCACGATCACCGGCAGGAGGAGGCCCTCGCGCTGTCCGAGCGGTGGCGGAAGGGGCGCTTCGGCACGCTCCTCACCCAGCTCCACGTCATCGCGCTGCTGATGAACCGACGGGTCGTCGAGGCTCGACGGCTGCGGGCCGAGGCGTGGAACGGCAGCGTCGACCGGGCGGCCCTCGGCATCGCCCTCGACCGCATCCAGGCCGGCGACCTTCAGCTCGCCCGCAAGGTGGTCGCCGCCCTGTCCGGGACCGACGCCTACGCCCGCTACGCCCGAGGGCTGCTGGGCGGCCACATGGCACTCGCGACCGGCGAGCCCAGCTTCCAGCTCGACGACGGCCTCCTCGACGCCCTCCCCAGGGTCATGGCGGTCGAGCTGCGCCTCGTCGAGGGCGCCCTGGCCCGCCGTCGCGGCGACGAGGAGCGCGCCCAGGCCGTCCTCGCCCCTGTCGAGCTCGACGCCGAGTCCTGGCGTGCCGCCGCCTACCCCAGGCTCTGGGAGGCCCTGGGAGGGCGCGCGGAGGCGTCCGCGTCCGCCCCCGTC
>Ga0213839_1000362_pt1 | contig 67314 bp, 58 predicted proteins | sample SWPATP21_FD_160075 | JGI IMG/M metagenome (GOLD analysis project Ga0213839, IMG submission 160075) | Coastal seawater microbial communities from Marineland, Florida, United States - SWPA TP2 #1 | ecosystem: Environmental > Aquatic > Marine > Coastal | place: USA: Florida | collected 2016-08-14
AGATTAAATAATCTGTGTAGATATCTAACATTTCCTTGCTCATTTACCCAAACTCCTGTGGTTCTTAAAGCAAGGAGAATCATAATGAATTAGCAGCGTTCATGGAAGGCTTGTGCGTAAGGTGAGAAGATAAGCAAAAGCCGACAATACAAAAGAAAAATAATAATGATTTACCCCATTTGTTGCTGTGGTATAAAACGCTTCAGCAAATGGCGAATGAAACTCTCTTAGTTACTTCCTGATTAAGCGGGAGCATTACACACTACCGCTTGATTCCGCCTCCAGCATTTATGCCTGGGTGATAGGGATGCGCATTAGTTTCCACTTCTGGAATAAATGCCATAATCTTTTTCGATACATCAGAACATAATTGCCGCTTCGGCATGAGACAAGCTCGAGAATCCGCACGACTTCGTTGAGTCATAGTACGATTTGCACATAAGACCAATGATCGAGCCAACACCTTTCTGCCTAGTGAGAAACTACGCTTTAACTCTTCAAATGTGCCTACGCCTTCAAAGAAAAAAGCGTAGCTTGGACAAGCTTGATGAACTTGTTGTATTGCTGCGAGCTTGTTCGGCGCACCATTGACATATTGCAACACACACCGCTTAAAAAAATCCATGCGATATTGGTATAAACGCAGGTCTTTATCACCTGCCTCACCAAGACTTTTCTTTAGAATGGCAGCGAAATTAGATAAATAATTTAACTTAGCCTCGCTAGAGGCTGCAACAAACACAACAGGAGCGAACTTATCAAACAATTCTTGTTTACATGCTGGAAAAGCCTTCAGCAATAATTCCAAGACAGATAGTTTAGCATCGTCGGCAGCCACATCAAACACAGTTTTGCCGAATTGATCCAACAATTCTTTTTGGCATGTTGGAAAAACTTCAGCCAACTGCTCCAATGTTGCTAGCTTAATATTATCGCTAGCCTCATCAAATACATTTTGGGCAAATTGATCAAGCAGCTCTTTATGACACGCTGGAAAAGCCCTGCTTAACCTTCCCAAGGCATTGAATTTGTGACCATCGACAGCCGCATCAAACGCACCTCGGGCAAATGTATCAAGCAGCTTTTTATGACATGATGGAAATGCTTTGCTCAACTTCTCCAAAGCAAATAACCTTAAATCATCAGCAGTTGCTTCAAACACACTTTGGAGAAACTTATCGAGCAATGCTTGATGACAGCCTGGAAGGCACTCAGCCAACTGCCGCAAGGTTAATGCTTTGTAATCATCTGAAACCATATCAAATACATTTTGGGCAAATTGATCCAGCAGCGCTTTATGGCACTCTGGGAAAAAATCACCCAACCTCCCCAAAGTATATATTTTTGCATTATCATCAGCTACATCAAATACATCGCGGGCAAACTTATCACATAATTGTTTATGGCATGTTGGAAAAAACTTACCTAACCATTTCAAGACCGGTAATTTCTTATTAGCAGCAGCTGCATCAAATACACCGCGTGCAAATCTATCAAATAGCTCTTGATGGGGTACGCGAAAAATCTTGCTTAACGACTTTAAGACAGATATTTTTTTATCATCATCTGCTGCATCAAATACACCTTGGGCAAACTTGTCAAATAACTCTTTATGACATGCTTTAAAAGCCTTACTTAAGCATTTCAAGCCAAATAGCTTCTTATCATCATCAACGGCATCAAACACACCTTGAGAAAATTTATCACACAACTCTTTTTGGCAAACCGGAAAAGCCCTACTTAAAAACCACAAGAATGAAAATTTTTCAGAAATATTTATGGCATCAAATACACCTTGGTCGATATCTTTAATAAACATTTCAAAAGACTTGGGGTAAACTTTAACAAACTTTACTAAAAGATCACGCTTTCCCCAGTTTAAAGCTAAATCAAATACCAACCTTGAAAAGTTTTCTAAAATAGTCTTTTGATACACTGGAAAAGCTACTTGCAGTGCTCGCAACGCACCTATAATCTCTTCATCAGTCAGGCCCCTAAAACTCAGCTGATCCGCTGTAAAAGCATGAATAAGCTTTTCATGATAACATGGAAAAACTTTTCTCAATGGTTGCAAAGCCTTAACCTTATCAACAATACCCATATCACGAAATATTAATAAGCAAAAAGCATCCAAAAGTTTTGTATGATACCTTGGAAAAGCTCGTCCCAATCGCATTAAGTTAGATAATTGCTTACCAGCTATACTGGTATCAAAAGCTACCTGAGCAAATCTATCTAAAATCACATCGTGATATGCCGGAAAAGCAGTTCCGAGTTTAAGCACACAATCTATTTTTTTAGTATCAGGTGTTGCATCAAAATATGCTTGACCAAAGCTATTTAAAAGCCCTCTATGATTCATGGGAAAGGCTTGGCCCATTCGCACCAAGGTAGATAATCTTTTGTCATAAGGGGTGGCATCAAATAGATCAGGGACTAACTTATCGAACAACTCTTGTTGGTATGCAGGAAAAGCTTTATTAATGCGTAAAAAACCTTCTAATTTTTCTTCGACATCAACCTCATCAAATGCTATCTGAGCAAATCTATCTACTATGATGTTGCGATACAATGGGAAAGCATTTCCCAATTCTTCTAAACAATCTATTTTTTTAGTATCTACTGATGCATCAAAAGCCAGCTGCAAAAACTCTTCTACGAGCTGAGCTTGATCTCTAGGAATGCCGCTAGCAAGCTGGCGGATGGTTTTATTTATATCTGCAGAGGCTTTGAGCATCTCATTAATGTTTTGCGCTGTATATTGAGCCATTGCTTGCTGTCGCTTCATATCTACTACCTGACCACTTCTACTCCAATAAATTGACTAGGAATTATACTTGATAATTATTAAAACAACATTAAAAGCTAGTGAATCTAGACAAAAACAGACAATTATATTTATCTAATAGAAATGAGCCAACCGATAAGCCGGGTTCTGTCGTGAGCAGTCATCTGTCTAGGGCGACAATCACTCATCGCCTCAAGCAACCTACCCGAACCTTCGTGCTGAGTTCACGTGCCACCGAAATGGCAAAGGTTCCTATTTGGTCTTGCTCCGGGTGGGGTTTACCATGCCGTCTTTGTTACCAAAGCCGCGGTGCGCTCTTACCGCACCCTTTCACCCTTACCTTAGAATAAATCCTAAGGCGGTCTACTCTCTGCTGCACTGGCCGTAAGCTTGCGCTCCCCAGGCGTTACCTGGCACCCTACATCAGTGGAGCCCGGACTTTCCTCCCCTTGACTATTACGATCAAGCGGCGACTGCTTAGTTGGCTCAGCGCCAGTATACAGCCATTATTTTAAAGTGCAATCATGCCACAATAGCTAATCACTACGAATTCTTGACTTATGATTGAGCGATCATAGCTAGTAACCGTCACCATTTTATTTTCTAAAGTAAGTAATATAAAAAATTATTTTGTATTTGTTCTTGTTGCTACAACCATAGCAACGACAGCCATAGATGCCATGAGTGGTTTTGACCAACCAAATAGACCAGACCTAAGGGTATGCTTTTGAACTGGCAATTGACTAATATTTTCTTTGCTCTGCGATAAATTTATATTTGATGCTTGTAACCGCTGACCTTCAGCAATATCCTTTGGATCCACCTTTAACCGATACTCTTCAGGTAGCACAGGTATTAAAGCACCACCTCTCCATTGGATTGTAGCATCTACATCAGCCCCTAACCTTACCATCATACTGATTAGTTCGTGCTTTTGCTCTTTAGTTAATAATTTATTTGTCGCGATTAAATTAAGCGGCAACGTATGATGCGTACCCATAGATTGATTAAGGCGCTTTTTTGCAAAATCAGTCTGCAAAAGCAGTTTGATCTGCTCAAAAGAACCACTTGTTATCACGCAACCCATCAAATATTCATTACCTTCACCTTCGCCACCTTGCCCCATTAAACCATGCATGGAAGCGACAAAACCAAAAAAGCCATCGAGAAAATACTTCCAGGCAAGATTAACATTGCTTGGCTTGTAATAATGTAGTTTAAACATAGCAGCATACAAAGCAGTTCTCATCTCATAACTAGTACCCTGAATAAAGCCTGCAGATTGCAGCCGATTTATTAATGCATTTTGCTCTTTGACAGCAGAACCTGAAAAGTAAACAGCTAAGGAATCTACCAATGCATTTGCGTGTTCAGATAACTCAAACTTCTTTTCAGTAATTTCATTAGATTTACTATCCCGAACTGCAAGCCTTAGCGATGAAAAATCTAACATACTCATGATGGCATTAGCATCTCTATCAAGATTGACCAACCAAGCATGTTCAACAAGTTCTTGCTTGCTGTATAGACTATCTAATGCTTCAAAAACATAGTCACCAAAAGAGATATATTGATCGTCTATTTTGTAGTAAACATTCATTATTTAACCTTGATACGAACTTATAATTGACCCAATTATACACAAATACCATCGTCGAACAACCCTCACTAGCACTCCAGCTAGCTTAATGCATGAATCCTTCTTTTAATGATAGCGCCAATTGATAGATTTGTTTTTTCTTTTTGCCAGTAAGTTTTACTACAATATCAACAATATCTTTTACTGAGTAATTGGGCAACAACTTGGTGATGATCTCACTTAAGGCAGCATCGCCCACATCGGCTGCATTAGCATCACAACCTGCCACACAAACAACCCACTCACCTTTTATAGAGATTTGATTATTTTGCAGTTCTAATAATAATTTTTCAGCCGTACCACGATAATAATGCTCATAGGTTTTGGTTAGCTCATGCGCTAAAACCACTTGTCTATCCGCCGCATATAAATCTATGATTTGTTGCATCAAATTTTCTAAGCGACGACCCGATTCATAAAATACTAAAGTCTCCGTGCGATTCTGCAAATCTTCTAAGGCTTGCGTACGCGCCTGGCCTTTAGCTGGGATAAACCCAATAAAGGTAAAATGATTCATCGGTAATGCAGCACCAGTCAATGCAGCAATGGCCGCACATGGCCCCGGGATGCTAATGATATTCACGCCGGCTTGCACGCATTCTCGCACTAATACAAAACCAGGGTCGCTGACTAGTGGTGTACCCGCATCGCTAATCAAAGCCATGGATTGGCCGCTTAATAAGCTTTCTATGATGCGCTCACTCATCTTACGCTCATTATGATCATGCAGCGGCTTCATCGGCGTTGAAATATTGTAGTGGTTTAGTAGTTTTCCCGAATGACGCGTGTCTTCAGCTAGGATAAGATCTACATTCTGGAGCGTTTCTATAGCCCTAAAGGTAATATCTTTTAAATTACCAATCGGGGTTGCCACACAATAGAGCACTCCAGATTGTTCTTTTGTTAATAAAATAGGTTGTGACACAGGCGCCTCAGTGATAAATTGTAAAAAGCTGCACACGAGTATACCGAAGATGATGATACAAAAATACCTTAAACCGTTATTGATCACCTGTTTAGCTAGCTTATTAGCGGCTTGTGCTAATCAAAAATCCACACCGCAAAATAATACAAACCCTGCTATTAATATGGCTATGGCCACAGTTACGCAAGGCGCTGATCAAAATACTTACTTATTAGAAGCTGCGCAAAGTTATTTAAACAATCATCAGCGACATGTAGCGATTCATGCATTAAGTTTAATTCATACAACCACATTAACCAAACCAGAGCGGATTAATTATAGTTTAATAAGCGCATCAGTTTGGTTAGCGCAAAAACAATATCTAAATGTCGTGCATTTACTAAAAAAACCACTACTGCAAAACAATCTTTCACCAACACAAACATTATCAAGAACTTTATTGTTAGCCCATGCTTATGCGGGCATTGGCAATATGGACCAATCTTTATTTTATTTTACCCAAGCAACGCATTTAAAAACCAATAACCAAGATTTATTATTACAAATTTGGCAGCTCTTAGAGGAAACTCCCTTAACTACTTTACAACAATTACATCTTGACCAATCACTGACACAAGAAGAACAAGGCTGGTTAAGTTTAGCTATTTTAAACAAACAAGCTGATGCTTCAGCCAGTTATCATCAAGCCATGCAAAGCTGGATGCAGCAATATCCAAAACACCCTGCTGCCGCCTTAATTAATGCCCATCAACTTAATACGCAGGCCATTCAAACAGCAAAACATATTACTTTATTATTACCATTAACTGGCCCTTTAGCACAAAGCGGCCAGGCTATTCGCAATGCTTTTTTTGCTGCTTATTACAGTGATCAAAAAAACCATCCAAGTAATGCGCCTACTATTTCAGTGTTAGATACTAACCAAACTAAAATGGCTGACCTCTACCAACAAGCGATAACCAATAGCAGTGATTTCATAGTTGGCCCTTTAACAAAAGACCATGTCGCCGCGATGGCCAATATCTCAAACCTGTCGATTCCAGTTTTAGCGCTTAATGATATTAACTTACCAAAACAAAAAACAAATTTTTATTCATATAGCTTGTCACCCGTGCAAGAAGCCATTAATACTGCAAATCGCGCTTGGTCTGAAAACCATACCCCCCATGCAGCAATGATTATTCCAAATAATAATTGGGGTCAAAATATTGGTAACGCCTTTCAGAAACAATGGCAACAATTAGGCGGCAATGTTTTATCTACCGTAACTTATCGAGACAGGAAAGATCTCTATCAGTCGATAAAACACCTACTGGCTTTAGACTTATCACAAAGACGGATTCGCACTTTACAAAATACAATTGGCGAACATGTTCGCGCAACACCTATTATTAGACAAGACCTTAATACTATTTTTATTGTAGCCCTACCAAAAATGGCCAGGCAAATAGCACCATTATTAAAATTTTATTATGCTGGCAATATTCCAGTTTATGCCACCTCAAACATATATAATGGTATTTCTAATTCAGCAGCTGATAATGATATGAATGGTTTGATTTTTAGCGACATGCCTTTTGTATTATTAAAGCATTTACCAGCAGCTTTTCCTTATGCGCAATTAAAAGGTCAATTAGCTGCCTTATATCCTAAAAATTACAAACTACATACAAAGCTATATGCTTTTGGTTTAGATGCCTATTTATTAACACAACAATTACCACGCTTAGAAGTCTCGCCTTTATTAGGCATTTATGGCGCAACAGGTCAGTTAACACTTGGCAACAACCAAACAATTCATCGTAAATTATTATGGGCACAGATGGATCATGGTGAGCCTCGCTTATTGATCAACTAAAATGCCCAGCAAAACGCAATCGCTAGGTGCCATCAAGGAAGCGCAAGCATTGCAGCAATTAAAACATGCAGGTTTACGCTTAATTCAGAAAAATTATTTTTGTTGTTATGGTGAAATTGATTTAATACTCAAAGACAACAATACGATTGTATTTGTTGAAGTCAGAATGCGCTCCACCCGATCTTATGGCGACACCATTGAAAGCATTACAAAATCAAAGCAACAAAAGATAATAACTAGCGCGCAGCTGTTTTTAGCTAAACACCCTTTTTGGCAATCTTTTATGGCACGCTTTGATGTTGTTACTTTTGATGGGCCCTACCAAAAACAAGGCTGCTGGATCAAAGATGCATTTCGATTGGAATAACTATCTTTCCCCTCGTTGATAAGGGAATAAATAATATTCCAGATAATACTGCGCATTTACGAGACCTATGCAGCCAAACATCTGACTAACCAATCAAATCCGGCTCGCTTTCGCGTGTCCAAGATATCATGGTTACGACATGTCATTTGCATATCTTTACCAATAACTCTATACTTTTGAAAAGCTTACAACCTACCGATACGGAATCACCATGTTTAAACGCTTAGCAATGCTATCTTTACTTATCTCTTTAACCCTTACAGGATGCGTACCTGTGCTAGTCGTGGCAGGCGCAACCGCTGGTGGCGCTGTACTCTACGATAGCCGCAGCTTTAAACAAATGAATGCAGATTCTAATATGACAGTGCAAGCAAGAAATCGCATCAAAACCAACACGACACTAGCGAATATAGCCAACGTTAATATTACTGTTTATAATGGAACTTTATTAATGGTTGGGCAAGTCCCCACCCTGCAACTGCGCCAAGAAGCTTACAGCCTTGTGGCCTCAGTGCCAGGCCTGACACATATTTACAATGAACTCACCGTTGAACCAAGCATTACAGAAAAACGCAAGCTTAGTGATACTTGGACAACCACCAAGGTTAAATCAGTCATGCTTACAAAAAATGGCTTAAAATCCACTAACATACGCGTGACCACAGAAAATGGCGTCGTATTTCTCATGGGCGATGTCACCCAAAATCAAGCAGCCCAGGCTGTAAGCGTGGTGAGACGCGTTAAAGGCGTCAAAAAAGTTGTCAAAGTATTTGAATATGCTTAATTTGCAACCTTTTTTACACGCAACGCTGGTAAAGCGTTAAGATTGCCTTAAGCTCATATTTCTATAATAAAAGCTATATTCAACTTAATTACTGGAAACTATTATGGCACAAGCGACACAAGAAGAACGACAAGCTGCTGCAAAAAGAATTCAAAAAGCGTTTCGCGCGCACTCAATGAATAACCTTGTCAATGAGGCTGCCAATAAAATAAAAAAAGATTTACAAACTGCCTATAAGATGGATCCCAAACAAAACAAGGATTCAGCCAAGCAATTATTAGGAAAAATTAAAGACAAAACAGAACAACTTAACAAAAACACATCTAAAGATATTTCTAAATTTAGCAAGAAAGCCAATGCTCGTTACACTACAAAAATTATTGAAGCCGGCGTGATGATTGCAGCACTTATTAAACTTCTAACCTCTAATTCAAACAAAAAACAAGTAACTGGTAAGCTCAAGCAATTTGAGCAAAAAATCAAAGGCCTATTAGCGCAATCAGATAAGTACGCTGATCGATACGAAAGCATGCAAACAGAACAAAGCCGTTTGCAAGCCAAATTAGATAATGCTGGTGATAATCCAGAACTAAAAGCCGGCCTAGAAAAGGACCTGGAAAATTTAGAAAAAGATATGAGCAATATCCAAGAACAGTATGACAAAACCACAGAAGAGTTAAAAGAAACTTCTACAGAATTAAACGACTACGCTGATAAAAACATTAAAGATGATGATTTAGCTGCTGAAAGTGATAATGAACAAGAAAATACTGACGATGCCAACAAAGACAATGACCCTAAGTCATTAGAAGAGAAAGCAGATACATTAGAAAGCGCAGATGATATTGAGAAAGGTCTTGCTAATGCTAGCGATCGCGGCTCAGACTTAGCTGACACTTCTACGCCAGCTATAAGCAATACACCCACACCAAGTCTAGGTGGCGGCATTTAGGCCTTACAAACCTATCGCTTTTTGCGCATAAAACCGTCATACTAATCTTAAGTAAAAACCTTTAGGAACCAGGATGGTTGAATATATTACCTTTATGCTTTGTGGCATTTTAGTATTAGGCATACTTTGTCAATGGATAGCTTGGTGGATTCGTATTCCAGCTATTTTATTTCTTCTGTTAAGCGGCTTAGCTCTTGGCCCTGGCCTGCATATCTTACACCCTGATAAACTATTTGGAGATTTGCTTTTTCCAGTGGTTTCTATCGCGGTTGCCATTATTTTATTTGAAGGCAGCCTTAACTTAAAATTCTCTGAACTTGGCAATGTTGGCCGCTCTATTCGCAACCTCGTTAGTATTGGTTATGTGCTTACAGTTATTCTAACCATGTTTGCCGCCCACTATCTTTTTCATTTACATTGGAGCATCGCACTATTATTTGGCGCGATGACTAGCATTGGCGGTCCAACAGTTGTATCCCCTTTATTAAAAAGCATTCGCTTAAAGTCAAAATTAAATAAAATTTTACAATGGGAAAGCATTCTTATTGATCCTGTCGGCGCCCTAGCGACCGTTTTAATTTTTGGCGTAATCAGCTCAACTTTTGATTATCATTCAATTCGCTATGAACTTATTCATTTTGTGGCCGTGATCATTGTAGGCTCTATTGTTGGCATATCTTTTGGTTATGGCTTGGGTAAATGCATCCAAAAATTATGGATCCCAGAATATTTAACAAATGTAGCAACATTAACAACAGTGGTTTTAGTCTACAGCCTTACCGATTGGATTGATGCTGGCGGTGGCTTACTGGCAGCGTCTTTAATGGGTATTACATTGGCCAACTTGCCAGAAATTAATATTAAAGAAATTACTAACTTTAAAGAAAGCCTCAGTATTTTAATGATATCAATGCTCTTTATCATTTTAGCCGCTCGCGTTGAACTGGCTGGTATTGACAACTACTTTTGGCTAATTCTTATCTTTTTTGCGATCGTGCAATTTATTATTAGACCAATCGTCGTTTGGATATGCACCTGTAAAAGTGATCTCAATTGGCGTGAAAAAACCATGCTTTCATGGATCTGCCCACGTGGTATCACGACAGCTGCGGTCGCCTCATTATTTACTTTTCGTTTAATCGATATGGGCCACCCAGGCGCTAGCCCTATGGTCATCCTATCATTTGGCATTATTGTGACAACAGTTATTTTTGAAAGTCTCACTGCCAAATTAGCTGCGATCGTATTAAAAGAAAATTTACCAGATCCCAAGGGCATCATCCTTATTAATGCAAATAACTTTAGCATTTCATTAGCACGAATATTAGCCAGCCACAACATTGAAGTGATGATGGTTTGTAAAACTTGGCATGGTTTAATAAAAGCTCGCGCTGCCGGTGTAGAAACTTTTTACGGTGATGCACTAAGCACGTTTACAACCGAACGATTAGATACCACTGCTTACGGCTATCTACTTGCCTTATCTGCACACCATGAATTTAATATTTTATGCTGCCTGCATTATAAAGATAGTTTTTCAACTGGACATGCGCTGACACTAAGCTCTAAAAATGCTAATACAGATACTGAATTTAAACCTTTAGCAACGTCATCGCAAAAAAGTTATCAACGCTTGTTTGAGCCAATGCAAAACTATAGTGAATTAGAAGATGCCCTAGCCTCTGGAAAAACCATTCAGAGCTATACTTATCCCGAAGAAGATGAACCTGATGAAGCAATCTTAGCAGCCATTGAAAACAGTATTCGCTTAATTGCAATTAGCCCAACGGGTATGCCAACACCATATACGACAAATATAACACCAGAACCAACCAAAAGTTGGACAGTATTATATTTATAGATTGTAGATTAAACCAACCTGCACACTTTGCGTTCTAGGCGTAATGGATTGACGTACTTTTTCACCTGAAAGCGGTTCAACTGCTTCCCAAGTCACTTTATTATATTGAATAATACGATAACTCGTTGCTAAAGAAAAATGATGATTGATGGGAAAATCTATGCCAACCGTCGCACCGTAACCATTTAAATTTGCAGATTCAGCTTTTGATACACCTAAATCGCCAGCTGTTGCACCCGGATTAATTTTAAACTGTCCAATCGAAAAAGTTGGCCCTATAAATACAACCATATTTCTTTGCATCGTATAACGCGCTAATATAGAAAAATTGACGGCTTTTGGTGAGGTATAAGTCAAACTCGCATTTTGTTTATTAAACCAATTAATAATACTAAATGTATTGTGTCCATGTGTTAAACGAAAATCAACATTTCCTTCAAAACCCCAAGGGGAGTTAACACGTAGATACTTATAACCAGCAATAAAATGCATACTAACCGTTGTTAATGCTAGATTGCTTTGTTGTGTTGTCGCAATGCTTGAACTTAAAGGATACGTGACTTCATTTTTAATGGATGATTGATCAACAGAATATGCATTACCCACATAAAAACCATTGGCCAGAGCTATGCCACTAAAGCTTGTTAAAGCAGTTAATACGAGTATTTTTTTAATCATTGTAAGATCCCTGGTAGTGTGATTGTGTTAGAAGTGCCTGTAGCATTGCCATTTTTCGCAACAATAGTGAATTTAGTAGATTTAGCTGTTTGTATATTATCAATAACAAAACGCTTATTTGCTGCATCATAGGTAACCGTGGTATCCGGTAATTCAGGCGAACTTAATTGTCTACCTGTAAAAACAGATCCAGCATCAGTATAAGCAACCCATGCCTGAGATAGTTTTAATGGATTACGCACAGCTGTAGTAAGCACAGGCGCCATATATTGTGCCGCTGTTTTAACCGCAGCATAGGCGTTCACAATGCCCACACCGCATGCTCTAGGCGATGCACAACTGCGTGTGCCCTCACCCACTGCCAATGGCCTTGGGTCCATTTTTAATGCAGTATATGCCTGAGCAGCTGTTAAACCAGGGTTAGCTGCAAATTCTAAGCCTAATACACCAGCTACATGAGGCGAAGCCATGCTGGTACCTTGCTGTTGTCCATAACCGTCTTCCACAGTAGAGAGGATACCTGTATTTGCCCCAGATAGCCCCATATCACCCCCTGGCGCTGATATCGTAACGGCATTTCCCCAGCTTGAATAAAAAGCTTTTTTATTTGTTGGTCCAGTGGCTGCAACAACGACTTGTTTTGTGCAATTATTATCTGTATCAACATCTGTATTTGAATTACCTGCAGCAACTACAACAGCAATGTTTTGATTATAAAGACGGTTTCGCATCTCTTGCATGGGTGTATCACATGATGTTTGACCTGATATACTCATATTGATAATGACTACTTTAGGTGCAGCTGGTAAACCTGCATAAGGTGTGCCACTCAGCCAATCCTGCGCATCCAATACATCACTAAGAATGGCAAGTAGACACGGTTTATTTTGGCCTGTTACCCCCTCACATTCAGATGCGCTAAACTTTGAAAAAATATTCACTGGTAAAACTCGACCTTCATAATTCAATCCATACATATGTTGACCGTAAGCACCATTCCCAGATGAAGCGACTGTACCAGCCACGTGTGTGCCATGATCGGCCCCCCCACAAGATGGGCACTGAGCATTTGCATTAGCTGCTATAGAACCCCCATTGAAAAATGATGCAGCATCATCCGTTAAAAGATTAGGTGATAATGATGTATTTTCAAGTACACCGGTATCTAACACAGCAACCACTGCTTTTTTAGATCCAGTTGTTATATCCCACGCGCTAATGGCATTAGTACCACCGACTTGTTGATTAGAACTTAAATCCCACTGCTTAATTGAATCAAACCCAGGTGGGGTAAGTGTTGGTAAAGATTGCTTTTTACGTTGTGGAGTAGGATCGTCCAAAGCCGTTAAAGCATTAGGCGCCACATAACTTGCTTCATGCGCAGTTATCATCTGTTTCTTTATATTATCTAAGTAATCTTTTGGATAACAGCCATTAAATGATGGCGTCGGCTTAAAGGTTATCACAAACATACCTAAAGCCATCGGCGTAGTAGAAGTCAATTGTACATCGGCAATTTGTGATAAACGTTGCAGATTACTCAGTGATAAGCTTTTAGGCTTAGCCGTATTAGAATAATGTCCAACTAATTTAACCATGAGTGACGGTCTATCACCCAATTCAATACAACCAGAATCTTTTGGCAGCACATGTGCCATGGCAAAACGTGCTGTTAGTAATAAAACAAAAATGGCAATAGTACGTATTGATTTTATTGATGGCATATTAACTTCCTTATTTAGCCAATCTATAATCTAATCCACATAATTTTCAAAAGCAAGCGCTATGCTTTTTTATGATTCCAGCCTTCTAATCAAACTTTGAATGGATCTGACATACGCTTTTTTACGTGTAGAATACCCCTCCAAGCCTTCTGCCAATGTTAAAGCATTTAAAGGCTTTCCTAGTTCTCGCATTTTATAACGCTGATCTCGTAAATCTTGATATTGGTCATGCGTATTAATATTTCGGTAATAAGCCGCAATACTTTCTTCAGCATTAGCAAAACGTCTAACTTCATAAGTTTGCCCTTTAGGACGCGCGCCCGGCACAAGTCCGCAACCTTTACGAAAACACCAAATTCCAAAATAGTTGTTACCTTGCAAAGCAAAACGAGATTGCCCCCAGTTTGATTCATTAATCGCTTGCGCTAGAATTAGATTTGGCGGCAATATATCTACACGTTTTAATAAATCTTTAATACAGCTTTGCTCATCCCAATCTTCAGGATCACAATCAGCTACTTTGTAATAAGCGCCTAATTTAAATATTTCTTCATAATCAGAGTATGGTAAATGCTTAATACTCATTAGTGATTTCCTATCAAGCAATATAATATTGCGGTCTTTTAAAATCTGCTTATCAACCATAGCAATTTTTGGACGCATCCTTCTAACAAAAGCATGCTGTTCTTTGACTGGTACTTTTGCAGCAAATAAACTAGGTACACTTAAAATAAACATAAAGAAAACAGTTAATTTAGACATTATAAACACCTACCTTAATTCATATGTTTATAATAACCCTTCCTAAGATTATCTGCTAGGCAATTTTTCCCTCATCCAAATCAAAGATTTTGACCTTCTCGAAGGAGGGTAACATTAAGTCGAGTACCACTTCGGTGAGGGGTAAACAAGGCTCACAAAATACTTTCAATAAACACTTGCAAAGCCATTCGGACCCTGTTAAAGTGATTTGGTGTTCTGGTCAACCAGCACACCAAACATGGTAGGATAGGCCTATCTCCCTTCAGGCCTATTCTTTTAAGGATACTGCGTAATGACAAAATGGCACCAACAATCTCCCATCTACTTGCAGCTGCAAGAAGAGTTGGCCAATGCTATTTTGGAAAAACGCTTGGCGGAGGGTGATTTATTGCCCTCCATTCGCCAACTCAGTTCTGAATATCAGCTCAACCCACAAACTATCTCAAAAGCATATCAAGGATTGGTAGACGATGGTGTTGTTATCAAACAACGCGGGATTGGAATGGTAGTCACTGAGGGCGCCGTAAAAACCTTACTAACCAAACAAAAACACGATTTTTTGAATAATCAATGGCCAAAAATTTCCAAGAAAATTAAACAGCTTGGCTTATCGATTGAGGAACTATTATGACAGCACCACTAATTAGCGTTGAAAATGTTAATAAATCCTATGGCAATTTTCAGGCGTTATCTGATGTTAATTTTAATATTGCACCAGGACAAATAGTTGGTTTACTCGGGCCAAATGGCGCTGGTAAAACCACTCTACTTAAAGCTTTATTAGGACTACTACCCTATTCTGGTCGCATTGATGTTTGTGGCTTAAACCCTAGAAAACAACGCATTGAATTACTTAAACAACTTTGCTTTATTTCAGATGTTGCCACCATGCCTAAATGGATGACTGTGGCACAAGCCATTAAATATGTGGATGGTGTTCACCCAGCATTTAATAAATCTTTAGCCGAAAAATTATTGCAAAATGCTGACATTCCATTTCATAAAAAAGTATCTGAATTATCAAAAGGCATGGTTACCCAATTACACCTATCATTAGTGATGGCAATCGACGCTAAGATTTTAATTTTAGATGAACCCACCATCGGCTTGGATATTGTACATCGCAAGCAATTTTATACTAAATTATTAGAAGATTACTTTGATGAAAACAAAACTATTATCATAAGCACACATCAAGTAGAAGAAATTCAGCATATTATTTCTGAATTAATGATTATTAATAAAGGAAAAATTATTACTCAAATACCGTTTGATACTTTTTCAGAAAGATACGTGCAATTAAAATGTCATGCCGATAAAATAGATGCGGCTATGTCATTAAAACCTATTTATAAAACTAAAGATTTCAATGGCTATCGTTGTATATATGAAAATGTTGACGCAACCGCTTTAGAAGAGCTTGGAACACTAAGCACACCTGATATTAGCGATGTCTTTGTAGCGTCTGTAGAAAAGGAATAATCATGAATTTAAAAGTTATGAGCACTTTAATCAAGCGTGAATACTGGGAAAACTATCCGTTATTATACCGCTTGCCTTTGTGGCTTGGTGTGATTATTGCTGTGGTTGCCTTGGCTTTTTCAGGATTATCGCATAGCCATTCAGTTCATGTGCATGGCTATATGTCTGGGCAAATTCAAATACCTTCATCTCATGTAGTTGCACATCTCATCCATGATGCTAACTTTGCTTTGCCATTATTTAGCATCTTTTTATGGTTAACTTTGTTTTCCTATGCCTTGCGCACACTATTTACAGATCGCAAAGATGGTAGTATTTTCTTCTGGAATTCAATGCCAACACCGCAAACAGCCATCATTCTTTCTAAATTATTTACTTTATTTATTATTGCCCCATTCTGTAGCTGGGTGTTTTTAAGCTTAACGCAGTGGATTATTTATGTAGCTATCTCCATAGGACATTTTGGATTCCTTGTTCATAACTTTTCTATTAGTGGCTTCTTTTTAGCTGCCTTTCATAATATGTTTAGCAATTTATTAGAACTTTGGTTAACGGCTTTATGGTTATCGCCAATTTTAGGCTTATGCTTCATATCAAGCGCTTATGCTAAACGCTCACCTGCAGTGCCTGTATTTGTAGTGCTATTTTTAGCAAGCATTCTAGACCTTATATTTACTAAAAGTCATTTAATTAGTGGCTATATTTTAAGATGTTTTACTTATTCAATCAGTGGATTATCTGCCTTTTCTCAAACAAGTGCTGCTAGCGAATTTTGGTCTGCTCCAATGATACATTTTGTGACGAGCTTAGTGATTGCTGCCATCTGTTTTGTCATAGCTGGTGTGATTCGCGCCAAAAATTTAGATTTTAGAAATGATTAATATAGCTCGACGTTGCGGCAAAAACGAATGAGACACCGGAGTTTATTAGCCATAAATGAAGATGTTGAATGAGTTTTTAACAAAGATATCGCCCTATAAATTTGCCCGCATAGAAAGACTCCCTAGTGGGGCCACCAAGCACCTTACATCCTCGCTCGTAACTGCTTCTTGGTCCCACGCCTTTTTCCTGCCGTCACACTTGACCGCTACTTCTCCATTTACCTTCTACCAAACCGCCAGGGTCTCAGGTCAAGCCCGGGATAACAATAACAACTTAGGTGAGTGGAGAATTACCCTTCTACAATAAAGGCACTCTTATTATCCGTCTTTTTACGAGAACGATCAATACCTACTGTTAAACTTAAAAATAATAAACAGGATAACCCGGATTGAATCGCAAAAGCATGATTTAACGCTTTAAGGCTATGCGTTAATAAAATATATATACTGACGCTCACACTAATAAAAAATACCACTAAAATACCTTCCCAAAACGACAGATTGGAAAACACTCCCTCACCCATTACCCGCTCTGAAGCATCTCTAGCATAAAGCCAAACCATGAATTGATAGATAGCAATAATCCCCGCCACCAAAGTAATACTGAGTAGCTCCCAAGTCCAAGTCATATCTGCATGAGAACTAGGCGGCCAAGTAGATGGTACACCAAATTCAGAAAATGTTAGTAAAGCACACAAACCAAAAATACCTAGCGCTACCGGAAAACGATAAAGTAACAATACCGCACCAATTGCCAAGAAAAATTCAATTGCTTGCTGCACAGGCGCCATCCAAGTGCTTTGCATAGATGCCCAAGCCAAGAAATGCCTAACAAATAATGGTGAATCACTTGAGGTTGCATAAACATTAACGAGATTATGATAACCTCTTGAACTAAACCAATTTAACTGTTGATCCATCACCACCTGACAAATAAGAATAATACCAATACTCATTAATAAATAATCAAGCCAGTGATAATTCATCCAAGCTAAATAGCGCTGACTTTGCCGGCTTAAATCTGCTTGCGTAAGACGGTAACGATTAATCACCTCTGAAATGATAAACAGAACAAAAAAAGCAACCCCTGTTTCAAAACCAACTTTTTGACTTGCATGGCCGGCTGATTCTGATACCACTAAAAAGTAAAAAACACTTAGACTATAGACTAATGCAATAATGATCGTTAAACCTGTTGGCATAATATCTATATAATAAAAACCAACAGCTTTTGATTTATGTGTTTTTAAATGCCTACCGTGGTGCGTAGCAAGCGCAATAATGACCATAAAAATTAATGGCGCTGCAAACTCAAACAACCAAGTGCCTGGATATGTTAAATGCGCTAACGTATAAACTAAAGCAATAGCAACACCACACCAATTGATAATATAGCGATAAAGCCGCAATATCATCATGGCAGATACCACCAACATAAATATAGATACTAAATAGCCTAACCAGGGTAAATGAGTCACCACATGGCAAACCAAACCATTAAAAAAATTGAATTGACTTGCCTGCTTAATGACTTGAATACGCGCTACAAAACTACTTGGGCTAAAAAAACCAAGATTTGTAAGCACTATCCATTCACTTAAGATAATCAGCCCCAATAGTTGATTAATTAAATTAAGCCATGGATATTTAATAAGACGCTCAGAAATAGTTTCTGACATAATTGAATCCTTTCAATAGATGATTTACAGATTACTTAAAGACTACAGACAGTTTAAATTTTTGTCAATTAGCAACTATTTGATGAATTAGTCTGCCGGTTTTTTAAAGTGCTCTACTACCGGCTGCAAAGTAAAACCCTGCACCGTAATAGAAAATGCCACCACGGCATAGGTTAAGCTAAGAATAAATACCCGGTTAGCCCCTAGCGGCAAAGATAATGCCAAGGCAACCGCTAAACCACCACGCAAACCACCCCAAGTAAACAACGCCAACACTTTACGATAGTCTTCACGAGCGTTATGAAACCACCATAAGACTGGGGCTACAGACATCAAGCGAATTAACAGCAAAATAATGACTGTTGCTGCCATGATAGCCAATCTAGCTGGTGTGACATTAATCACTAACAATTCGAAACCAATCAATAAAAACAAAACTGCATTCAGCATATCTTCAATCAAATTCCAAATCATACTTAAAAAAGGGATTTTAGAACGAGTGGTGTGTCCTTTAAAGTAATGGCGTACCGTCATACCACAGCTTACCATTGCCAAAGCGCCTGAAAATTCAAAGTAATTAGCTAAAACGAAGCCACCTGTCGCAGCAGCCAATGTTAAAAACAATAAGGGCTGTTTTTGCGGGGCAAACTGGCCAAGCTTGCCAATTCCCCAACCAAGCAGCCAACCATAAATTAAACCACAAACAGTTTCACGCAGAAAAATTTCTATCGCTGACCAAGCTGTTAAAGATGAATGTGCGCTTAACAATCCAAATCCAGATAAGAATAATACAATACCAACGCCATCATTAAATAAAGATTCACCAGAAATACGCGTCTTTAAAGACTCAGTCACATTATAATGCTTAAAAATCGCCAAGACAGCCACTGGATCTGTTGGTGAAATTAAAGCACCAAACATAAAGCACCAGATAAGTGGCAAATGAATACCTAGTAATTGGCAACCATAATAAAGGATGACAGTCACCAAAGCTGCAGAAACTACCGTGGAAATCGCTGATAAAGAGGTTATCTCAGCTGCATGCTTTTTAACAGAGGTAAGATCAAGTGAAAAAGATCCAGCAAATAATAGAGGCCCAAGCAAACCATTTAGCAATAAATTATCAAACTGCACTTGACTAAGTATTGTTTGCGCTTCATTTTCAATAGTAGGAATATTTAAAGCCGCTAATAACAAACATAATAATGAAAGCACCATCGCTGAAAAGGCTACAGCAATCGTTACCGGTGCTTTAATGGTAAGCTGATTGATAAATGTAATTAGCGCCACTAATGAAATTAGAAGCCCTATCGCCGCGAAAATACTCATAATGACAGTGTATACATAAACACACATACACTGCAACAGGAAACCTAATCGGTTTAAACGATAACTTCTTAATTATCACCTGTCATAGTCTATGCTGTTCTGATAAGCTTAATAACAACAGATACCTCAAGGACGATCATGGCCATCAAATCAATTACCAAGTTTATACAAACTGAATCTGGTGCGGCTATTATTCTTTGTATTGCCGCAGCTACGGCACTCATCTGGGATAATTCACCCTTAGCGCCTGATTATCACCAATGGCTTGCCACTAAAGTTGCCTTTCACTTTGGCAGCATTTCTATTAACAAACCACTATTGCTTTGGATCAATGATGGCTTAATGGCCCTATTTTTTTTATTAGTCGGCCTAGAGGTTAAAAGAGAATTGTTTGAAGGCGAGCTCAATAGTTTAAGCAAAGCAACCTTACCGGGCATTGCAGCTTTTGGCGGCATGTTCGTGCCAGCACTAGTGTTTTGGTTAGTTAATCGCAATCATCCAGAATTATGGCATGGCTGGGCAATTCCGACTGCCACAGATATTGCTTTTTCATTAGGGATTTTATCGTTACTTGGTTCGCGCATTCCTACTTCATTAAAAGTATTCTTAACTGCGCTAGCTATTTTTGACGATATCGGCGCGATTATTGTGATTGCAATTTTTTATACGCAACATATTGCCATACCGATGCTGTTAGCCGCTTTAGCATTAACCATTATTTTATTACTATTAAACCGATTTAAAGTTATTCAAACCTGGCCTTATTTAGTTGTCGGCGCCATCATGTGGTTTTGCGTAGTTAAATCAGGTGTTCATGCTACTTTGGTTGGTATCGTGGTTGGCTTTGCAATACCCTTACGTATTAAACCTAGCGATAACGACAAACCAAAAGCACACAAACCTTTAGCACTTACCTCCCCATCACGCGCCTTAGAGCATCGTATTCACCCATGGATTGCTTATGGCGTCCTGCCACTATTTGCCTTAGCTAATTGCGGTGTATCGTTTGCTGGTTACTCACCCGCTATGATGATCTCTACGCTACCCGTTGGCATTTTTTGCGGATTATTTATCGGTAAGCAATTAGGTATCTTTGGATTTAGCTGGCTAGCTATAAAAATGCGCTGGGCAACATTGCCCTATCACTGTCGCTTATCCCACCTTTATGGCATTGCGCTTTTAGCCGGTGTTGGTTTTACCATGAGTTTATTTATAGGAAGCCTCGCTTTTCGCGATTATGAATTACGCCTAGTGCGTATCGGCGTGCTAGCAGGCTCTCTAATAGCTGGACTGGGTGGCTATTGCTGGCTTAGGTTTATAAGTCAGCATAAAGCTTAATTCAATGAAGCTGTACTTGTTGTCACAACTTCATCCGCATCCGCTAAGCCCGCGTTCTGCCTTTGCAACGACTCAGTTGTTGGATCATCAACCGTTGTAACTGGAGAACTAGGCGGCGACAACAAACCGGCACTACTTTGACTTTGCGTTGAAACTGTCTCAGTAGATTCTTGACTTAATTCTGCTTGCTGACACTGTTCGATTAAAGCCCTGAATGCAACCGTTGAAGCATCTATTTTAATTTTTAACGATCCATGGATAATCTTAGCTGACACTAAGTGAAACGCCCTTTCTACCTGACCTTGTTTTACCAAAACTCTTACACCTTGAGCCTCTAAAGGTAGCGTATTTGCCGCTGCTGCTAAATCAACAACAGTAGCTGAATCATGGTTAATAGTCATGACACCGTCTAAGCAGCTGATAACAGGATCCTGTGTATAGCAGGTATCAAAACCCTGGGTATTATATCCAACCGGTCCTTTAGCAAGAATTGTAAAACGTGGCATTTATTTTTCCTCAAATCATTTATCAAGCACTCATCCTAATATAAAACCCCTATCACACCAACAAAAAACATTTGCCAATAAATGCTCAACCGACTACACTAAACTAATGAGCAAGGAAGTCACTAAAAAAGCATCACCATATGCACCACCCAACAGCTATTACAGCGAATGCACACGCTTATGCTCGGTTTCAGATAACACCTTTGCCGGCACTCTATTATTACTGGTGATATCTTTGGCCATCTCTAGTCATGCTGATATGATGAGCCACAAAGCTATGCTTGCTGTGCTTAAGAAATTTTTACCACATTTACTAACTTACTTCTTATGTTTTTATATTGTTAGCCGTGAATGGTTAGCACACAATCTTTTATATACCCATGTGCAAAGTATTAGTGCACGCATCGCGGCAAGCAACTTTTTTTACTTATGCTCAATTACACTGGTGCCATTTGAGGTAGCCCTACTAAGCATGTATCGAAGCAACATCGTGGTAATTATTTTTTGCGTGGGCATCACCATTCCCAGCATCTTCATGCTTATTATGACCCACTTAGTACAAGGTGATCCCGTTACAAGCACCAGAAATATTAAACCAGCTAAAGGAACCAATACGGGGTTTGTACAATATCTTCCATATATGAGCATTTCCATTGGTTTTCTTTCTGCCTTATTAGCCTTCTGGCTTAACACGAATGCGCTTTGGGTTTGGGTCATCGTGGTCTTTGGCGTACCATTTGCCCGCTTTATCGCTAGAATAAGCAGCGAACACAGCGATTCATAAACATCTGTTGATCTCACCAGCAATCACTGCTATTTTTACTCTTATCACTTTTTTAAGAAGCCATTCAAGGATATACCATGAGCGAAGCTAATGTACCACAAACTATTTACTTAAAAGATTATCAACCTACTCCTTTTGCCATCGATCACATTTATTTAAATGTTGATTTGCATGATGACCATACCATCGTCACTAGCTTATTACATATCTCAAAACGTGCTGATGCGCCAAGCGATCAAACAGATCTTATATTAAATGGTGAAGAGCTTTCACTTAAAAGCATTAAAATGGATAATAACGTTGTAAACAGCGAGCAATATAATGTAGACGATGATTACCTTACAGTTTTTAATGCACCAGATAAATTCACCTTAGAAACAGTTGTTGAAATCCACCCAGAAACGAACAAACAGTTAAGTGGACTTTATTTATCTAGTGGAAACTTTTGTACCCAATGTGAATCTCAAGGCTTTAGACGCATCACCTATTTTTATGATCGCCCAGATGTGCTTACACACTTTACAACAACTATTACTGGTGATAAAACCAAATATCCTGCGATGCTTTCCAATGGCAATTTAATTGAAAGTCGTGATTTAGATAACAATCGCCATTGGGTTAAATGGGAAGACCCTTCTTTAAAGCCTTGCTATTTATTTGCTTTAGTTGCCGGTAATTTTGATTTAATTGAAGATACCTTTACCACTGCAGATGGCAATGACGTCGATTTAAGATTCTACCTAGAAAAAGGCTATGGCGAACGTGGCCACTATGCGGTTGAAAGTTTAAAACGATCCATGAAGTGGGATGAAGACGCCTTTGGGCGCATCTATGATTTGAATAATTACATGGTGGTAGCTGTCAGTGATTTCAACATGGGCGCGATGGAAAACAAAGGTTTGAATGTATTTAACACCAAATATGTTTTAGCCGATCAAGCCACGGCTACTGACGCTGATTATATGAATATTGAACGTGTTATTGGCCATGAGTACTTTCATAACTGGACTGGTAACCGCATAACCTGTCGCGACTGGTTTCAAATAACTTTAAAAGAAGGCTTAACTGTTTTACGCGAACAACTTTTTTGTGAAGATATGACTGGGCATGCGCGTGTACGCATCCAATCAGCCAATACTATTCGCAATGTGCAATTTGCCCAAGACGCTGGCCCAATGAGCCACCCAATTCGTCCTGAAGAATATATTGAGATTAATAACTTTTATACGGTAACTGTTTATGAAAAAGGCTCTGAAGTTATTCGCATGGTGCGTACCTTTATCGGTAAAGATGCGTTTAGAAAAGCTATGGATCTTTATTTTGAACGCCATGATGGTCAAGCGGTTACCACAGAAGATTTTATCCAAGCGATGCAAGATAGCAGCGGTTTTGATTTAACGCAGTTTAAACGCTGGTATAGCCAGGCAGGCACGCCCACTGTTACGGTAGAAACTAATTATGATGCCGATAAGAAAACATTGACCATCCAACTTGAACAGAATATTGAAAGCAATAAACATCTAGAAAACAAACCTTTAATGATGCCAATTACAGTTGGTCTGCTAGACCATCATGGCAAATCTTTTGATATCAACACCACTGATAAAAACATACAGCCAAGCCTAGATAAAGCGCAGTCTTTTATTCTAAACTTTCATCAACACAAACAAAGTTTTACTTTTGAAAACGTACAATCTGCACCATTAGTCTCTTTCTTACAAGACTTTTCTGCACCCATTAAAGTTGTCTATGATCGTTCTTATCAAGACCTTTTGATATTAATGGAACATGACACTGATGCCTTTGCCAAATGGGATGCAGCTCAACAAGTAATGACACATTTAATTTTGACAGCAGCCAAACAAGACCCGATTATTTTAAATAATGATTTAATGCAGCAGTTTATTACTGCGACTAAAGCTATTTTAACAAGTCAACTACCCCATGATTTAAAAGCATTGATGCTGTGCATGCCATCTGAAAAATATTTATTAGATCGCTCACAACTACCACATAATGTACAAGCCATTCATACAGCACGCGGCTTATTTAAAAAGACTTTAGCTCAAGCTTTACAATCAGATATGTTTGCACTTTATGAAGAACTACAAGCTAAACCTTTTGCTTTGGATTTAACAAGCATGAGTGACCGCGACTTAAAAAATGCTTTATTATCTTATTTAGTATCTACTGGCACACCAGACATGCGAGCCACAGCAACTAAGCAATTTAAAAATGCCAACAACATGACCGATAAAATGGGCGCCCTTACAGCTTTAAATGGCAGTGAAAGCATTGAACGCCAAGAGGTTATGGCGATGTATTTAGAGCAAGCTAGCGAAGATGCGCTTATGTTAGATAAATGGCTTATGCTTGAGGCCAGCATGCCAGGTGCTGACACCATTGAGACTATCAAAGCAATTATGGAAAGTGAACATTTTGATCTCATGAATCCAAATAAAGTACGCTCATTATTAGGCGCCTTTGCAAACAACCTTACCTGCTTTCACCAGCCAAACGGTGATGGTTATCAATTATTAGCTGATAATGTTTTAGCGCTTGACCCACATAATCGTCAAACAGCAGCACGATTAGTCGCGCCATTAATACGCTTTGGCAGCTTACCAGAAGAAACGCAAGCTTTAATGAAAACCCAGCTAGAACGTATAAAAAACACTGTAGGTTTATCGAAAGATACCTATGAGGTGGTTTCAAAAGCTTTGCTATAAGGCAAATGACGCACTAGGTCCCGGCTCGCTATGCGTCCGGGATGACATACATGGATAGGCGCTTAAATTTAAACAGCGATAGGCGCCTTAATATTTGGCTGCGCCACATAATTAGCAAACTCAAAATCTTCAAACTTATAATCAAAAAGACTTTCTGGCTTTCTAAGAATATTTAACGTTGGCAGCGGCCCTGGTTTGCGCTCTAACTGCTCTTTGACTTGCTCAAGATGGTTTTGATAAATATGGCAATCACCACCAGACCAAATAAATTCACCAACTTCTAAGCCACATTGCTGGGCAATCATATGCGTTAATAAACTATAAGAAGCGATATTAAATGGTACACCTAAAAAGGCATCAGCTGAACGCTGGGTTAATTTACAAGATAATTTATTACCAGCCACAAAAAACTGAAATAATAAATGGCACGGCGGTAACGCCATTTTATCTAAGTCACCAACATTCCATGCTGAAACGATTAAGCGCCTTGAATTTGGGTTATTCTTAATATTGTCTACTAAGTTAGAAATTTGATCAATCACACGGCCATCTTTAGCTTCCCAGTGCCGCCATTGGTAACCATAAACTGGCCCTAGATTACCCTCTTCATCGGCCCACTCATTCCAAATTCTTACGCCGTTATCTTGCAAATATTTAACATTGGTCTCACCTGATAAAAACCAAATTAACTCATGCACAATGCTTTTTAAATGCAGTTTTTTAGTGGTTAATAATGGAAAACCCTCTGATAAATTAAAACGCATATCATAACCAAAATGACTAATGGTTCCCGTGCCTGTGCGATCGCCCTTAACCACACCTTTATCTAAAATGGTTTGTAAAAACTTCAGATATGTTTGCATATTACGTTCCTTGTAAAATAATCGTTACACAAATAACCAACCAGCTAATCCATGCTGCTGGAATAAACCATTTATTAAAACTTTTCTTAAAAACACAACCCAAACCGCCGATAGCAGCTGAGACGACTAAAGTTACCAGCAATAATACTAACGATAATACCACTAATTTTACCCAAGGATTTTGTGGCAATAAGTGATTAATACCTGCTGCGATATGTTGATAACAAAAAGCAACGCCATGTAATAACCAAACCAGCTCATGCTTAAAAAATATCGCTAGAAATGAAAGAACGAGCAAAATGCCCCACTGTTTGAAATTTGCCATAATCATATCCTTAATTAAGATTTCCGAGTAATTAATTCACCGCGACGCTTGGCCACTACTATTAAGATAATACCAATGATTAGCATCGGAATACAGAGTTCTTGGCCACGAGTCATCCAACCAAAGGCTACAAAGCCCAATTGCGGATCTGGCTGGCGCACAAATTCAACTAGAAAACGGAATATTGAGTAACCGATTAAAAACAAGCCGGATGCCATGCCGGCAGCTCTTGGCTTTAAGGTATAAATCCATAAGAACACAAATAAGACAATCCCCTCAAGGAACAGCTCATATAGCATTGAAGGGTGACGTGGATATGGACCACCATTTGGAAAGACCATCGCCCATGGCACATCAGTAATACGACCATAAAGCTCACCATTGATAAAATTGCCAAAGCGCCCTAGTGCCAAACCTATAGGCCCTATTGGAGCTAATAAATCTGTTAATACTAGGCACGGTATGCCCTTACGTTTGGCAAAGATCCATAGCGCTAAACAAATACCGATTAAGCCGCCATGAAAAGACATACCACCTTGATAGACTTTTAATATGCTACTTGGATGGTGAATCATCACTGGAAAATCATAAAAAAGCATATAGCCTAAGCGACCACCTAAGATTACACCAAGCGCCACATAAAAAACCAAATCGGAAACCGCTTCACTATCTAAGCCATAGTTAAAGCGTTTGACACGCCAGATCAAAAGCACCCAGCCTATCATAAAGCCGAATAAATACATTAAGCCATACCAATGCACCGGTAATGGACCAATATGAAAAGCGATGGGATTTATATGGGGGTAATGTAGCAAGTGCAGTCTCACTGAGTAATGAATTGTTTAGTAGTTTAATGGATATTACATTTAACAACAATAGGAGGCTAATTTATTATAGACACAAGTGTCAATTGTTCAAACATTTACTCTAAGAATGACTCATTGTGCTCTCTTCACTAGAAACACTAATATCATCCTGCCCTACCGTTCCCAACTCTTTTGCTGGAACTTTAAAAATACGATATCTTTCAAGTTCGCTATAAAAAGTTGGCATAAAGTTCTTCACAGTCATTAATTGTGAATCACCTGCTTTATTTTTTGAACTACATTGACCACATAAAAACATCAAACCAACTATAAATGGAATAACGCAAAGCGGTGTCCCAATTAAATACAGTAATGTAGTTGCTAACATTGGCGATGAATATGCATTTAACAAATCTGTTATAGGTTCTTTGCTCAGAGCTTCACTACTCTTTGAGCCTGTTACATCAAGTAACTTAACCTTGCCATCCTTTAATGGCTGCTTTTGCCTTTTGCAGCAGCTTGTTTTACATGAATCAAAGAACAATCTAAATGCTGCCATCGTTAATATTATTAATTTAATAGTAGACATGAGATTAATAAAATAGGTGGTTGCAAACTGTTCTGGCACTTGTATAGCATTAAAAAGATCAACACCTGGCTTGTTGGTGGTGGCATTTAGGGCCTGGGTAGTAACAATATATGGCATATGTGTAGTAACCGACATATTAGCTGCTTGATCTGCCAATGCATCTGCAATATTACCAAAAGCGCCAATAGCTCCAAATGGCAATACAATATGAAAAACACTTTGACCAAACATCAAACCTTGAACCAACGAATAAATTGTTGCTCCAATACCAGCTAACGTAGAATCAGCAAAGCAAGCCGCATAAGCAACAGCATTTAAACCTTGTACTGTAGTTTTTGCTGTCTTAGGCCAATCACCCATCCAGACAAAAAACTGCCCTAACGATTTGGAAACAACATCTTCATTAATATTAGAATTATCGAAAGGCATTGGCTCACCGTTTCTAAAACCAATAATACCTGTTGCGGCAAGCGCAACTAAAATTCCAAAAACATGTAAACCTTTTTTTAGCCTGCTATTCAAATATTTATTAAATTGAATATGCTTTTGAACACGACTCCATAAAGCCAATAGACCATTACCTAACTGCATCAAACGAATGAGAAATGCAAAACCGATAAAAACAGGATTAAGACCTTCTTCTAACATCGTTTTAACAAAAACAGCTGCAGGAAATAAGGCTAACGCATAAGCCAGTATACCACCAATAGCAGAAACAGCCTTTGGACATTTTTCATCTTTTTCTAGCGACATTAAAATAAGTGCATTCACTAAAACATTAGACAAGAATGATAGCGCAAAGCCTAAAACATCGCTTAACCAATACACATCACGCTCAAGTTGTAATTGTTTTATGAAATGCTGCACCACACTCATATTTTTTAAACCAAACTCAACTGAAACAATAACTGATAACACAACGCATCCCAGTCTTATTATAAACGCAGCAATATAGTCACGCTTTGCTTTAGCATAAGTGGTTTTAGCATTAGGAACAGGTTTAGGAAACTCTTTAGTTAAGAACTCTACAATTTTTTGTAGCTTAGCTACCGACGGTGGTGGCTTAAATGTATTTATGCTAGTGGCTAGGGAAAAATTCTTCTCTGCATCATTTTTATCTAAATCACCAGAAAACACTGAGCTTTCTTCATCTTGCATAAACACGCACCCAAAAAAAGGGAGCATCATATATGAGTTAATGCTATTTGAATAGCATTATCAGAGTGTATCTATTCTAAATTAACTATTATTTAAAATAACTTTCCCACAAACCATGTTGGCGTGTAGCCACTAGCAAGGCATGGTCATTCGCTAGAATATTAGCACCGACTATAGTTTTATTTTTCAAACCATTTTTATAAACCGCAAACGAGTCACCACCATCATTACTTAGCAATAACTCACCTTTGCAGCCTACTATTAACATAGCTTTTAGATTGTTGTAATCCAGACTGGTGACAGCCTGCTTAACAGTTAGTTGTCGCCACTGTAATTGGTGATTCAACCAATAACCTTTATATAAGCCATGATCAGTACCAACAAAGATAGCACCTAAGGGCGTAATAGCAATATCTAATACATTGGAGGTAGTGTCTTTTGGTAACAATGCATTTGTAAAACTATGACCACCATCACGACTATAACTCAACCCATGACTAGTTGCTGCATAGATTATATTTAAAATAGGATCATAAGCCACTTGATGCACTTTATCTGAACCCAAACCATCATCAATGGTATGCTGAATAAGGTGTTGACCATTGTTGTCACTAATAATTACCCCACGATTAGTCGCTATAAATAACTGCTTATTCTTACGGTTTTGTGCAATACTATTGATTTGGTCATTGGCTAAGATCATTGTGTCACCACCATGCGGCCCATGAACAAACAAACCACGATTAGTACCTAGATAAATTTTTGCATTATCACCTTCATAGAAAGCAGTTGTTGCATAGATAGTATGATTTGGATTCCATGTTGAAAAAACTTTACCACCATCAACTGATTCACTTAAACCCGATGCTGTCGCCACATCTACTTGATTGTTTTGCACCCACAAACCTGAAAGCAAATTATCTGCAACTTGATTCGTTTTAATAAATCGCATTTTATGATTATAAGTATTTAATATCCCTAAACCATTGCCACCCAAAGCCAAATAAGCTATCGATTTTTTAGGATTAATTTGGATAGCATTAATAGCATTATTTTGAGTTGCTTTATTGCCAGGGCTAGTCATAAATGCATGGTTTTTTGCTTTTTCAATGATTAAGCCACAATCAGTGCCAATATAGACATCTTGATTAGCAGGATTTATCGCCAAACTTAAAATGCGATCACTTAATATTCCATTTGCTTTTGTATAATTAACAAATTGCTTGCCATCATTTTTGCTGACACTCAAACCATGCTCTGTGCCAGCATAAATAACGTTGTTTTTATCAATAATAATGGCATTAATAGCATTATCACCCAAGCCATTATCAATTGTTTTGTTATAAAAACTACTGCCTTCATTACTACTTTCAGCCAGACCATTGTCAGTTGCTAGCAACAGATGCCCTCTGTGATCCGCAATTATTTGATTGATCATCAAACTATTTAACCCAGCATCCATTCCCTTATTAATAAAGTGATCACCTTGATCATGAGATATACTTAAACCATGATTGGTACCTATAAACAGAGCGTGATCTTTCCAAAACAAAGAGCTCACATGATTACCAGCCAAACCATTTTTGACTGTTTTATTTATAAAGGTTAAGCCATTGTCATTACTAATCGCTAGGCCACCGCCATCTGTGCCCACATAAATAGTTCCCGATGGATCTTTAATAACTGCAGTCACAGCATTATTACCCAATCCATTAACAGAGTTTATATTTTTAAAATAGTGATTATGGTCAACCCCCTCACTTAAGCCACCATAATTACCTACAAATAAATGGCCACGAGGACCTAAATACAACGATCTAACATAGTTCGAACCAATGCCATCTTTAGCTGGAAACTCTTGCACCGGCGCCTTGTAAAATGTTTTATTGGGCATTTGTACCGCTAATATTTTAATATGTTTAACTTCATCGTGCCCTTTATAATGATACTGCAAAATAAATGGGATGATAGTGCGCTGCACCGATTTTAAGCTTGCTTTAGTTGGGTTATAAAGCCAATGAAATTCACAAGCATTATTAGGCAATAAATCTTTCTGACGACAAGTGTCGGATTGAATGGTTAATTGTTTACCTTTTGGTGCAATCATTTTTATTTGTGCAATCGGTGAATGATAAACATTTTGCAAGCTCACACTAAACGTTTTCGCTTCCTGGTTATTAATAACGATTAAAGATGGTGTTTTAGCACGATTGATAATTGATCTTAACTGATTTTGATTAGCAGTCTCATTGCCTGCTAAATAAGCTGTAGAAACCACAGGCTTATAAATTGGATAATGGAATGCTTGTAGGTTTGTTATCCATAACAGACACAAGATTCCAGCTATTAGCTGCTTTGGTCCTGACATTGTCCCCCTCCATGTTCTAATGTCATATGGTGTAGCTTAAATCTATATTTGCGGGGTAAGAGTCTCCTTACATTTAGATTTCAACAACGCCTTATTGTGTCCTACCAGAATAGCATATTTTTTAATCATATTCATGATTTTGAGCAAGAAAAAGACAGCAACCTTTGTGCGAGATTTACGGTATTAAGAGATGGGCAGCAGTTAATAAAAGCAATATCGCAAACACACGCTTGAGCCAAGTGACTGAACAATAAGGCATTATCTTGCTGGCAAGATAGGTTCCTGGGACGGCACCGATAGCAACCAATAAAGCACCCGATAAATAGACATCGCCTATAAAACCTTTAGGCGTTGGTGTGCTTGCACCATGATGCAACCCCAAAATCATATAGAGTAGTACACCCGTCGCAGCACCAGTAAGGCTCATCAATAACGATATGATAACCGCAGGACGATACGCAAATTGCCTATGCAATAAAAATGGGACTGTAATAACACCACCGCCAATACCTAATAATCCAGAACAAAACCCTACAAAACTACCTAGGATTGTTGAATGACCCAACGATAAGCGATCACAGTTTGCCTGTTCAGCTATATTTTTCTTGCCAGCAATCATTTTATAAGAAATAAATAATAGTAAAATAGCAAATATCCGTTTAAGCCAAGCCGTTGTAAGAAAATGTGCTAACAAAGTTCCACCAATAACACCCAAACAAACACAAGGTAATAGCTTTATTAATAAAGACCCACTGAGCTTTTCATGCTTCAAATGAAATGAGGCTGCACTGGTAGCATTAACCACCATAACACCTAATGAAGTACCTACCGCATATTGCATTAAACGCGAAGGATCAAGACCCATCGAATGAAAAATAATTAATAAGGCCGGCACAATAACAACACCGCCACCAATACCAAGCAAACCAGACAATAGGCCTGTAATCACACCCAAGCCAACCAATAATAATAAATGAATACTATACGATGCACTAACGACCAGCACGAATAAGCCCCGCTAAACCTAATGTTTCATATTCAGATTCTAGATGCAAACGAATCTCTTGTGCATCATCCATCGCCAATACTTCTGTAGCTATTTCCTTAGCCTGTTCCAAGCTCAACGTTCTAATCACCGATTTAATTTTTGGCAAAGCCCTAGCGTTCATACTTAACGTATCAAAACCCATACCTAATAGAAGAACAGCACATAATGGGTCAGCAGCCATTTCACCACAAACACTGGCTTTTTTACCTGCTTTGTGCGCACCGTTAACAATCATTTTTAGCGCACGCAATACCGCTGGATGCAATGGATCATATAAACTAGCCACTCGTGAGTTATTACGATCAACAGCTAATAAATATTGAATAAGATCATTAGTCCCTACCGATAAGAAATCCACGCGTTTAGCTAATTCATAAGCCTGATAAACACTTGAAGGTACTTCAATCATCACACCTAACGGCGGCATTTCTATCTCTAAACCCTCTTCTTCTAATTCTGCAAACGCTTGGTGAATCAGACCTTGAGAGCGCTCAACTTCTAAAATACTAGAAATCATGGGCAACATAATCCGACAATTTTCAAACTCAGCTTGCGCCCTCAATAATGCTTTAATTTGCTGCAAAAATATTTCTGGTTGATCAAGTGTAATACGTATGCCACGCCAACCTAAAAACGGATTTTCTTCATCAATTGGAAAATATTCTAAAGCTTTATCACCACCAGCATCTAGTGTACGAATAACTACAGGTTTTGGTGCAAACATACTCAGTAATTGTCGGTATAAAATAGTTTGTGTTTTTTCAGATGGAAATGCATTTTGCAACATAAAAGCCATCTCGGTGCGATACAAACCAACACCTTCAGCACCCGCATCACTATAAAGCTGTGGATCGATATTAATACCTGTATTCACCAGTAATTCTATCTTATGACCGTCAGTCGTTTCGGCTGATAAGTCACGCAATGCTTCTAGCTCATTATCTAATTCAAGATCTTCTAATTCTAAGCTTTTAAATTCTTTCTTTAATGCTGCACTCGGTGATAAATATAACTGAGCATTATAAGCATCGATAATCGCCTCTTTGCCTTCCATAGCTGGCGAGCTTGCACCATGCACGCCCATCAATGCAGGCACACCCATAGCGCGCGCTAGAATCGCCACATGTGAATTTTGCGAACCACGAGAACAGATAACACCTTTTAAACGCCCTTCTGGAACTTCCATTAAATCACTAGCACCTAAAGCATCACCAATTAGAATCGTATTTTTGGGGTATTTTTGGTTAGCAATATTATCTTCAGTATTTTGCAAATGCATTAATATACGCTCACCAAGATCTTCAATATCATTGGCGCGCTCTCTTAAATAATCATCTTCAATACTATTAAATTGTTGCACGTGATCTTGAATAACCAACTTTAGTGCCTTTTGAACCCAATGCCCTTCTTCAATTTTAAGCTTAATATCTTCACGTAATTTTGGCGCTTGTAGAATGCGCAAATAGGCTTGAAATAGAACACTCTCTGAAGGTGATAAACGTTCTGTTGCTTTGGCAGAAAGTGACTGAATATCTGCTTTAGTTTGTGTAAGCGCTACATCAAACTGCTCCAGCTCAGCAGCAGCATCTTCGACTTTTTTTTCAGGAACCGCATCAAAATCTGCAAGTGGAAAAACAACTTTTACATGACCACTGGCAACACCAGGCGCACCTGAAACACCAGATAAAACAGTTGTTTTACGTTTTCTTTTACGTTTTGGAAAAGCATCGTATAAAGCACCTTGAGAAATGGCATATTCCATTTCAGCGCCCATGAGTACTGCTAAAGTAAGTAAAAAAGAACTCGCTTCATCAGAAAAAGCAGCGATATCTTTTTTCTGCACTATTAAAGCTGCCAATACTTCACCAGCATACACAACAGGCACACCGCAATAGCCATGCAAATCTTCTTCTAATATTTCAACCGCAGCGACTAATGCCTGTTGATCTTGAGCATTTTCCAGATTAATTAATTCAGATTTTTCAGAAATTTGACCTATTAAGCCTTGGCCGAATGGAATTGAAGTTTTTGAAAGCTCTTGTACGTTTTTAATTGAGCTAACCACTAGTTCATAATTACCACGCTCTTCGTCTAGCAAAAAAACCTGGCAAGCATCAGCAGATAATAAACTGCTTATTTGATCAACAACGTATTGCAACCCCTCAGCTACATTAGCCGAGCGATTAAATTCATCAATAATGCGTTGTATGTCTTTTATCATCGTCCGTGTTATCTCATTTTAAATGGGGCTTTAACTCCCGCAGCGCTTCCTCATATACTTTTCGCTTAAAGCTAACAACATGAGCCGCAGGATAATCATAATCCACCCATGTCCAATCCACAAATTCTTTATCTTTTTGTGCATCCAAACAGATACATTGATCACTTGCAAGTAAACGCAATAAAAACCAATGTTGCTTTTGCCCTATACATAAAGGCATTTGGTGATGCCTTATCAACTGTGCTGGCAAATCATAAAGCAACCAGTCTTTGGTTTGCGCTAATATGGAAACATCAGTGGGTAGCAAACCTAATTCTTCATTCAGCTCCCGATACATGCCTTCTTCTAATGACTCACCTTTATTTAATCCACCTTGAGGAAATTGCCATGCATTTTCAGGATAAACTCGCTTGGCCCACAAAACTTGCTGCTGATCATTGCAAAGGATCATGCCTACGTTAGCCCTATAACCATGTTTGTCAATCATTGACATAACGCGCCTTCTTATTAATGGGTGGTTGTTAAATAATCAATTACCAGCTTGGCGACAATAGTTGTAGGACTTTACCTACAATCTTCCTAAGAGCCATTACCGTACTTCTTACTAAGATATCACAAACTACCTCTCAACGAAATTTATTCATTCAATCAATTCAAACATTTAGTCAAAACTATTCATTTAACATCACTAAAAGTGATAAGAGTTTTCCACAAGTTAATCACAATAAAAACACAAGATCAGGGGTTGAATTTTTGGTAAAAACACACTATCTTGTGCTTGTAACAGATTAACACCCCACCATATAGTGGGTCCCATATAGGGCCAGTATTAGGAAATCCCATAAAATACTGACCAAAACAACCATTCTGGAGTGAAAATGCAACCAATTTCAACCGAAGCCCCTAATACAACGACAACGAGCCAAGACATCACTAATCATAATGCGCAAAACCTTAATCCTGCCGTTTTAAAAGTCATTAAGCGTGATGGATCAATTGCCAATTTTGATGAACAACGTATTCATACAGCCTTAATGAAAGCTTTTTTAGCTGTCGAAGGTGATAATGCGCAAAACTCACCGCGTATTCATGAACAAGTTAACACAATCACTAAACTTATTTGTGATACTTTACGCCGCCGCTGGATTACAGCGGGTGTTGTGCACATTGAAAACATCCAAGATATGGTTGAACTTGAATTAATGCGTGCTGAAGCATTTAAAGTTGCTAGAAGTTATGTTTTATATCGCGAAGAACGTAAACAAAAACGCTCTGAAAGTTTAACGCCTGAAGCTGGCGAACGCAGCGTACAAATAGTTTTTGATGATGGCAAAAAACATCCTATTGGCAAAAAATGGTTAGGCCGCTTGGTTGATTGGGCATGCGCTGATTTAGCTGGCACAGAGCCTGCTAAAATTATCGATGGCTCATTAAATAATCTATATGATGGCGCCTCTTTAAAAGATACTTATAAAGCACTGACTCTAGTGGCTAGAACTTTAGTAGAAACCGAAAATAACTATTCATTTGTAACAGCTCGCTTATTATTAATCGAACTTTATCATGAAGCTTGCCAATTTTTAGATATTGAATTTGATATGGCTAACTTGAATGTTGAATCCATGTATCCATTAGCCATGAAAGCCTTTTTAGAAAAAGGCGTTGAACTTGGCCGAATCGACAGAGAATTATTAAGCTTTGATTTAGACCGCATATGTAAAGCTTTGTGCCCTGCTCGTGACCTAACCTTCACCTATTTAAGCATTCAAACTTTATATGATCGTTACTTTATCCATTGTGATGAGGTGCGCTATGAACTACCACAAGTCTTTTATATGCGCGTGGCAATGGGCTTAGCTAAAGCTGAAAAAGAAGATCGCGAAGGCTGGGCAATTCGCTTCTATCATACACTTTCCTCTTTTGATTTTATGAGCTCAACACCAACTTTATTCAACTCAGGTACCACACGTTCACAACTCTCAAGTTGTTTCTTAACTACTGTGCCTGATCATTTAGATGGTATTTATGGCGCGATTAAAGATAATGCCCTACTTTCAAAATTTGCTGGTGGCTTAGGTAATGACTGGACACCTGTTCGCTCTATGGGTGCGCATATTCAAGGTACTAATGGTAAATCTTTAGGTGTGGTACCTTTCTTAAATGTTGCCGATGCTACAGCTGTTGCTGTTAACCAAGGTGGTAAACGTAAAGGTGCTGTTTGTGCATACTTAGAAACTTGGCACATGGATATCGAAGAATTTTTAGATCTACGCAAAAACACTGGTGATGATCGTCGTCGTACGCATGATATGAATACTGCCAACTGGATTCCTGATTTATTTGTGCAACGTGTTTTTGAAGATAAAGAATGGAGTTTATTCTCACCGGATGAAACACCTGATTTACATGATTTATATGGTAATGCTTTCCAAGTGGCTTATGAACGTTATGAAGCGATGGCAGAAAAAGGCGAAATTCGCAGCAAAAAAATTAAAGCAGTTACTTTATGGCGTAAAATGCTTGGTATGGTTTTTGAAACAGGCCATCCTTGGTTTACTTTCAAAGATCCATGTAATTTACGTTCACCACAACAGCATTGCGGCGTAGTTCATAGCTCTAATCTTTGTACTGAAATTACTTTAAATACGTCAGAAGAAGAAATTGCTGTTTGTAACTTAGGTAGTATTAACCTTCCAGCTCATATGGTCGACGGCAAATTAGACTCTGAAAAAGTAGCTAAAACTGTAAAATTAGCAGTGCGTATGCTGGATAATGTTATCGACATTAACTATTACAGTGTTCCACAAGCTAAAAACTCTAATATGTTACATCGCCCTGTTGGTTTAGGTATGATGGGTTTCCAAGATGCTTTATATGAACAACGTATCGCTTATAATTCAGATGCTGCCATTACCTTTGCTGATACTAGTGCTGAGTTAATCAGTTACCATGCCCTTAAAGCGTCTTCAGATTTAGCTAAAGAACGTGGCACTTATGCTTCTTATGATGGGTCATTATGGTCACAAGGTATTTTACCGATCGATTCTATTAAGTTATTAAAAGAAGCTCGTGGCGATTATCTAGAGCAAGATATGTCTTCAACACTTGATTGGGATGCGTTACGCAAAACAATTCTTGATCAAGGTATGCGTAACTCTAATGTTTTAGCGATTGCGCCAACTGCTACGATTTCAAATATTTGTGGTGTGTCTCAATCTATCGAGCCAACTTATCAAAACTTATATGTGAAATCGAATATGTCTGGTGAGTTTACAGTAATTAATCCTTACTTAGTGAATGATCTAAAAGCACTAGATTTATGGGATGAAGTGATGGTACATGATCTTAAATATTATGATGGCCGTGTTTCACAAATCGAACGTATTCCACAAGAGTTACGTGATCTTTATATCACTGCTTTTGAAATTGAACCAAAGTGGTTAGTTGAATCTGCATCACGTCGTCAAAAATGGTTAGACCAAGCACAATCACTTAATCTTTATATGGCGAAACCTTCTGGTAAAAAGCTAGATCTTATGTATCGTATGGCTTGGTTACGTGGCTTAAAAACAACTTACTATTTACGTAGTATGGGTGCGACCAGCTCTGAAAAATCAACAATTACTGATGGTGCATTAAATGCAGTTAGCAGTGGTGGCGCGAAGGTGTGTTCGATACTAGACCCTGATTGTGAAGCCTGCCAATAGGAGGAATGAAAAAATTTAAAGGGAGATTAGAAATAACGAACTAAACTAAGTAAGTCACTCTACTTTTTACTAGAACAGCGCTTTGCTTAGCCTACTCTCCCCTGGTGGGGTTTTTGTGCCAGCAAAAACGGGTGGCAGGATAGCCACCCTGGGTAACGAGCTTTTTCAGGAGAAAAAGCGTAGGCGGGTCGAAGAGCGCACACGAAAGCATAGCTTGAGTAGCGTGATTCGGAGAGGGGGATTAATAAAAATCCTTTCCTTGAAAAAATTTCAACCTTTAAATAACAAAGGTTTTAAAAATAAAAACGGAGAAAAATAATGACAACAGCAACAGAAACACCCGCAAAAAAATCCCTACTAGACTGGGATGAAGACACAACAGAAACAGTAGCAACAACAGCTGCACCAACAGAACAAGCCCCACAAGCCGCAGCCACAGAGACTCCTGCTGGCGTAACCGGCTTAGAAGATTTAGAAATGGGCGCAGCGCGTATTGAAGTTGATGACAAAAAGATTATTAACTGTCGTGCTGATTTAAACCAATTGGTTCCATTTAAATATACATGGGCTTGGGATAAATATTTAGCCGGTTGTGCTAACCACTGGATGCCTAATGAAATTAATATGTCTGCTGATATTGCTTTGTGGCGTGATCCAAATGGCCTTACAGAAGATGAGCGTACGATTATCATGCGTAACCTAGGTTTCTTCTCTACAGCTGATTCTTTAGTAGCAAACAACTTAGTACTAGCTGTTTATCGTCATATCACTAACCCAGAGTGTCGCCAATACTTATTACGCCAAGCTTTCGAAGAAGCTTTACATACGCATTCATATCAATATGTTATTGAAAGCTTAGGTTTAGATGAAGCTTTAATCTTTAATATGTATCGCGAAGTACCATGCGTAGCGACTAAAGCTGCTTGGGCCCTACCTTACACACAAAGTTTAGGTGATCCACAATTTAACACAGGCTCATTTGAAGATAACCAACGCTTATTACGTGATTTAATTGCATTCTACGTGGTATTTGAAGGCATCTTTTTCTATGTTGGCTTTACTCAAGTATTAGCCATGGGTCGTCGTGGTAAAATGGTGGGTACTTCTGAAGTATTCCAATATATTTTACGTGATGAGTCCATGCACTGTAACTTTGGCATTGATGTGATCAACCAAATTAAAATTGAAAACCCAGACCTTTGGACCGCTGAATTCCAACAGGAAGCGATCGACATGGTGCGCAAAGGTGTTGAATTAGAAATTCAATATGCACGCGATACCATGCCACGTGGTGTATTAGGCCTAAACTCCGAGATGTTTAGCAACTACGTCCAATACATTGCTAACCGTCGCTGTGCGCAGATCGGCTTACCAGAACAATATCCAGGTGCAGAAAACACTTTCCCATGGATGAGTGAAATGATGGATCTTAAAAAAGAGAAAAACTTCTTTGAAACTCGCGTAATTGAATACCAAGCGGGTGGTACTTTAAGCTGGGATGACGAAGAATAGGAAAAATCAAAATTTATAGGGCAGTAGCATGATGATGCTTTAGCCCTATGACCATGTGCTATCAGACAGCGCTGTCCCCCCTCCTCCTCTTTAGGATAGCGCTGATAGCCTTACAAATAAAAACAGATATGTTTTATTATTCATTTACATATCTTTATAATTAGGACCATCGCCACCCTGCGGTGGAGTCCATTGAATATTTTGATGGACGTTTTTGATATCACAAGCTTTACAATGCAAGCAGTTTTGCGCCTGTATAGAAAATTTTTGTTGGCCATCTTGCTCATTGAGCTGATAAACATCCGCTGGGCAATAGTGCGTTTCCGGTGAAGCATATACTTCATTATTTTCTTTATGCAAAGAGTGATCTTTCGCTTTTAAATGCGATGGCGCGCCCTCTTGGTGATGCACTCCTGATAAATACAGTAAATCTGCCTTAGAAAAAATAAGCCTACCATCTGGTTTGGGATATTCTATCGGTTCAAATTGTTCAGCAGGTTTAAGCATTTGATAATCTGCAGCTGGCATATGTAAAGTCCAAGGTGCTTTGCCACGCAAAATAAATTGATCGAAAGCGGTATACACAAAACCACCTAATCTGCCAAATTTTGCAAAAGCTGGGCGGATGTTACGAACCTTCTTCAAGCCTTGCCCTGTTGGCGATTTTCTTAAGCGCTGATCATAATCGCTCAAGGTTTGCCCTGATTCTGTTAACTGCTGTGCAATCACATCGGCAGCCATTATTCCTGCTTCCATAGCATGATGAATCCCTTTCATTTCACCAACATTCAAAAGACCAGCAGAACAACCCACCAATAAACCACCTGGAAAAGCACAGTTTGGCAAAGATTGCCAGCCGCCTTCATTTAAAGTACGCGCTCCATAGCCAATACATTCAGCGTTCTCTAATAATTTTTTTACAAATGGATGCTGTTTATACCGTTGCAACTCTCCATGCGCATCGATATATGGATTCGCATAATCCAAACCAATAATCTGCCCAATAGCGGTTTCAGTTTCATTAAGTTGATAAATAAAACCACCACCATACAAATCAGACGACAATGGGTAGCCCGTCGTATGAATAACCGTACCCGGCTTTAATGGTGCATTATCTGATTTCCATATTTCTTTTACGCCTAACGCATAGGTTTGGGGATCACAGTGCTCTCTTAATTTAAATAGATCTATCACTTGCTCTGCCAAATAGCCTCTCGCACCTTCACTAATTATCGTTTGTTTAGCAATAATATTCATGCCTGGTACGTCATCACCTTTAGGGCCAGTCACTGCACCTTTAACCACACCATCTTCCATAATAATCTTTTCGGCAGTAAAGCCAGGAAAAATATCTACACCCAAATAAATAGTCTGTTCACCCAACCAAGGAACAAATTGCGATAATTTTATTAAAATATTACCGTGATTGTTCAAGCTTTCCATCATGGGCAGCTCAATTTTTCCCTTTTCAGTCAAGCAAATAAATTTTTCATCGCTAACTTCTGATTCTAATGGGGCATTTTTCGCTCGCCAGTCGGGTATAAGCTTATTGAGCGCAGTCTTATCAAATACCGCACCTGAAAGGCTATGCGCCCCCAGCGTAGCAGCTTTTTCCAACACCATGATAGATAGCGGCTCTTCACGACGTTTATTAAGCTGCGCTAAACGGATAGCACAAGCCAAGCCTGCAGGGCCTGCGCCTATAATTAAAACATCAGCATGTAAGGTTTCTTCATTCATAGAACATAGTCTAGCATATTATTGCAAGCGAACCCATTTTCAGTAACAATACATCTTGACAAAACCAACCACTGATCAAAAAATGCATATTCTAGTACCGATTAAAATTGTGCCTGACTATAAACTTCGTTTACAGCTTAATCCTGACCAAACAAGTATAGATATGAATGGCATTAAAATGATTCTAAACCCGTTTGATGCTATTGCTTTACAAGAAGCTGTCAATATCAAAAAACAAAAACCTAGCACTCAAATAACTACGGTATTTATAGCGAATAATTCAGCACAAACGCTTATTCGAGAAAGTTTAGCCTTAGGGGCTGATCAAGCTTTACATGTGGTTTCAGAACATAATTTATCTTCTTTAAATATTGCTAAAATATTAAAAAACATAGTTGAAACAAAAGGTGATATTGATTTAGTCATCATGGGCAAACAAGCTATCGATACTGATTCAAATCAGACACCGCAAATGCTTGGCGCACTTTTAAATTGGCCGACAGTATGCTTTATTTCTAGCTTAGATATTGATTTCAAAAACAGGCAATTTAATGCGGATTGTGAATGGGACGAGGGTATTGTTAAAGCTGAATCCTCTTTGCCTGCGATAATAAGCTGTGATTTAAGATTAAACACACCTTCACCTGTTAATATGATGGCCATCATGAAAGCCAAACAAAAACCGATTGAAACAATTAATTTAGAAAGCTTAGCATTGAACCTTAAAGCAAACCCGAAAACTGTGTCATTAGAAAAACCAGCCAAACGAGATAAATCACAAAAAATAAATACTATAAATGAGCTAAAAGAAATCATTCAAAAAACTAAGGATGAGTTATGAGCACGTTAGTATTTTGTCAGATAAAAAATTCAACATTAGATATTAATAGCTTAAAAGCCATTGCTGCAGCGCAAATCTATAAACAGCCCATTACAGTATTAGCTTGTTGTGAACAAGCTTTAGACCAATTTACAATACCTGCTTTTAATTTCATACAGGACACTTATTTTATAGTTGGTACTCAATCACCTGAAAATATAGCTTCTTGCATTATCGAGCTAACCAAAAAAACCAGTTTTAAAAAAATCATTACCGCTAATAATAATTTTAATAAACAAGTATTGCCACAAGTTGCTACTTTGTTAGATTATAATATGTTTACAGACGTTATTGATATTATCGATCAAAGCACAATAAAGCGCCCTATTTTCTCAGGTGATTTTATAGCGACGCAGAAAGTTGATACTGAAAATTTTGTGATGAGCATACGCCCTAGCGCTTTTAACCTACCCTCACAAAAAAACGCATTTGAATCAATTAAAGCAGGTATAATAAACAATAATTATGAATCTAAAGTTATCTATAAAACAGCTAAAATAATAGATGAAAAATTAGACCTCACTACTGCTGACATCGTGATCAGTGGTGGACGTGGATTAGGTGAAGCTAAGCATTTTGAACTAATATATCAATTAGCTGATAAATTAAATGCTGCTGTTGGTGCAACACGAGCTGCAGTGGATGCTGGGTGGGTTGATAACTCTTTACAAGTTGGCCAAACAGGCAAAGTCATTGCGCCTAAATTATATATTGCCATAGGTGTTTCTGGCGCCATTCAGCATTTAGCTGGTATCAAAGATAGTGAAACAATTATCGCCATTAATACTGACCCTAAGGCACCGATTATGGCATTTGCTGATTATGCTTTTGAAGGTGATTTGTTTGAGATCTTGCCAGAATTGATTAATGCATTGAAATAATTGATCATTTAAATTTTTTTAATATTCCCCCTCTCCAAAATCGAAGACTTTGACTCTCCCACAAGGGGAGAGTTGGACTTGGCTTTGCACCTTTAGTTAAACAGATGTTTCATCAGACCCTAGATCAAGCCCGAGATAAAATACTTATGTATTGTCCGTAGATGGTTGTGCGGCAATTAAAGATGAACGATCCATCCCAAGAGCCAACGCCAAAGCACCCGCCACATAAATTGATGAATAAGTACCAACAACAATACCAATGATCAGTGCTAGTGAAAAGTTATGCACCACTTCACCACCATAAACGAACAAGGCAATAACCACCAATAAGGTTAAACCTGATGTCATTATAGTTCTAGACAAGGTTTGGTTAATAGAAAGATCCATAACATTGGCTGCTGTTTTCTTTTTATATTTAGCAAAATTTTCACGAACCCTGTCATAAACTACAACAGTATCATTCAAAGAATAACCAATTACGGTCAACAAACCTGCCAATACAATTAAATCAAAACTTAAATGGAACCAAGAAAAAATACCGAGGATCAATATTGGATCATGAATTAAGGCTACCGCACCACTAATCGCGAAGCGGTAATCAAATCGCAACGCAATATAAATCATGGTTGCAATCAACGCCACGATAATTGCAAGTATTCCGCTAGTCATTAAAGATTTACCAACCTGCGGACCAATAAAATTCACTTGCCCAATCTGATGACCTGCTGGTAAAAAGTGATCTAACTGCACTTTAACTTTATCAGCAATCATTTGCTGTTCTTTTGCTTGAGCAGTTGTACCATCGGCAGCTTTTGTTTTCGGTGTTGCTAAACGAATGCTGAGATCTTTGCTTGTATAAGTTGTTACCGTTGCATGATTAAAGTCATGTTTATCTAACATATTACGGATCGTTTGTGCATTTACAGGTTGTTGAAAATGAACCTCAACTTGCAAACCACCGGTAAAATCTAAACCTAAATTTAAACCATTATAAGCTAATGAAAAAATTGAAAATGCAAATAAGACGATGGAAAATAAAGCCGCCCATTTACGTTGCTTCATAAAGTTAATTTTTGTATTCGCTTTAAAAAATTCCATTTTTAAATTCCTATTGATAATTTCTTAATATTTTTGCGACGACCGTAAGTTAAATTAATTAACGCACGAGTAAAGAATATAGCTGTTATCATTGAAGTTAATAAACCAATGATTAAGTTCACAGCAAAACCTTTTACACTGCTTGAACTTATTGTCACCAAAACCACGGCTACAATCAACGTAGTAACGTTCGCATCAACGATAGTCATAAATGCTCTGCCATAACCTGCATTAATAGCTGCTTGCGGCGTTACACCTAAGCGCAGCTCTTCACGTATTCGCTCGTTAATAAGGACGTTAGCATCCACAGCCATACCCAGCGTCAGCACAATCGCTGCAATACCAGGTAAAGTTAAGGTGGCACCAATAAATGATAATATCGCAATAATAAATATTAAGTTCATGATCAGCGCAAATGAGGCAACCACACCAAAAAATCGATAGTAAAACATCATAAATAATATCACTAATAATGTTCCAACAATAGTTGATAACTTACCACGATAAATATTTTGCTTACCCATACTTGGCCCAACTAAGCGCTCTTGCACCGGAATAAGCGGGGCAGAGTAAGCGCCTGAACGTAACAATAATGCTAAGTTTTCAGCATATTGTTGTGTAGGTAAATGTGTAATGACAAAACTATTTCCCAACGCTGAGTTAATTGTCGCATTATTAATAACTTTGGACACTTGTTTAGTGGTTACAACTGGTTTGCCATTAACCATTTTACGCTCTAACTGTGTTTGCGTATAAACTGTCGCCATCAATTTTCCAATATTAGCTGCTGTTAAGCGATTAAACATTGATTGAGCACTGCCACCAACAGACACTGCCACTTCAGGGTAACCGTCTTGACCTGTTTGTGCCGTAGCACTAGTAATAGAACTACCTGCTAAAACAACCTGGTTTTTCAGCAATACTGGCTGGCCTTGTTCGTTTTTATAAAGTGTCGTACCAATAGGCACATTACCAGATTGACTCACTGTATAAGCATCATGATCTTGATCATTCATATACATCGTAATCGTAGCGACTTTACCAATTAACTCTTTGGCACGTGCTGCATCTTGAATACCAGGCAGATCAACACTAATTTGATTCACGCCTTGTTGCACCACAACAGGTTCGCTCACACCCAGCTCATTTACACGAGTTCGTAAGATCGCCATATTTTGTTTGACTGCATTACTGACTAAAGTAGCATAAGCTTGGCTAGTTAACACACCTTTAATTTGTGGCATCGCTGAACCGTTCTCTACTTTACTCCAGGTATAACTATTAAATTGAGACTCTAAGAAATCTTTACCAGCGGCATAAGCTTTATTATCCAAGAATGTAATAAGAATTGAATTGCCTTTAACAGCTCTAATACCTGTATAACGAACTTTATCAACACGCAATGCTGAAGCAATTGAATGACTGTCATCGGTAACATGCTTTTTAACTAAAACATCTGTTTCAACTTGCTCTAAGAAATGAATACCTCCCTGCAAATCAAGACCTTTTGTCATTTGCTTTGCGCCGATTGCTTGCAACCAAGCTGGTGTGCTAGCAGCAATATTCGGTGAGATACTATATTTATTCATATCAAAAGCAGCTTTAAAATAATCCAAAGCTTTTAGCTGGTCATTAATATCGTCAAAACGAATTAATATAGAATCACCATCGCGCTTAACATTAATAACAGATAGCTTTTCTTGTTTTAAATCTTTAGCTATTAACGTAGAAAAATTAGCAGGCATTGTCACTGCATTTTTCATAGAAATTTGAATAGCTGGATTCGAGCCGTACAGATTTGGCAATGCATAAAGCACACCAAGAATAATCAACAATATAATTAGGGTATATTGCCACCAAGCATATCGATTCATAATAAAGTCCTTTTTTTATAAATTAATCAGCTAACGTGCCTTTTGGAAGAATTGTAACCACTGCTTGTTTTTGAAATGTCAGCTTCACATCATTACTCACAGTTAAAGTAATAAATTGGTCTGTAATACTAGCAACTTTACCAATCATACCGCTTGTTGTTGCCACTTCATCACCAACTTTCATATTGCTTTCTAATGATTTTTGATCTTTTACACGTTTTTGTTGTGGACGAATCATTAAAAAATAAGCTGCTAATACTAAAACTACAATCATTGGCAACATACTTAATATACCACCTTGTGTGCTTTGATGGGCAGCTGGTGCATGAATTGATGTGTCGGCAAATGCAACTGAAAACAAACCTAAACTACCTATTAACCATTTAAACATAACTATTTTCCTTATAAATATTTTTTATGATTTCTTATTCCACTGATCGCTAAATTCACGAGCAAACTCGCTTAATGTACCTGACTCAATGGCAAGACGCAACTGGGACATTAATCGCTGATAATAATGCAAATTATGCACAGTATTGAGATGTGAACTTAATAATTCGCCACACCTATATAAATGATGTAGATAGGCACGAGTATAATTTTTACAAGTGTAACAATCGCATTTAGGGTCTAATGGTCCATAATCCTTTTTATATTGGCTGTTTCGTATTTTCACAATACCGCCATCGACAAATAAATAACCATTTCTAGCGTTTCTAGTAGGCATCACACAGTCAAACATATCAACACCGCGCACAACACCATCGACTAAATCCATCGGTGTTCCAACACCCATTAAATAACGCGGGCGATCGTCAGGCATTTGGTGGCAAATATGATCCAGCGCTTGCATCATAAGACGTTTGGGCTCACCAACCGACAAACCACCAATCGCATAACCATCAAAGCCAATGTCTAACAAGCCCTCCAAAGAACGACTACGCAAATCATCATACATACCACCTTGGATGATACCGAATAGTGCATTAGGTGAATCGCCATGTGCTGCTTTACAGCGCTTTGCCCACCGCAAACTTAATTCCATAGAAATCTTAGCTGTTTTATGATCTGCTGGATATGGTGTGCATTCATCAAATTGCATCACAATATCAGAATTAAGCTGTCTTTGAATTTCCATTGAACGCTCAGGTGTAAGCATGACTTTAGCGCCATCTTTAGGTGAACGAAAACAAACCCCCTCTTCTGTGAGCTTACGTAATTTTGTTAAAGAAAATACTTGAAAGCCACCTGAATCTGTCAGAATAGGTCCAGGCCAATTCATAAATTCATGCAAGCCACCCATTTCTTCAATAATATCAGCGCCTGGCTTCAGCATTAGGTGGAAAGTATTGCCGAGTAATATATGCGCTCCAGTCTCCGCTACTTGCTCAGGACGCATGGCTTTAACCGTGCCGTACGTACCTACAGGCATAAAAGCAGGTGTTTCGATATCACCGCGTGGAAAGGAGATCCGCCCTCTGCGTGCTTGACCATCTGTTTTTAATAATTCAAATTTCATAGTTTCCTCTTTTTCCTCAGTATAAACTTCAAAACTTTAATAGCATTCACTTTATTATATTGTGGCCTTCAGGTGCTTAGATCTCGGATAAGCGCTGCGGGCACTTTCCGGGATGTCGAGTCTAATAGAACCGTACTCTCCCCTCATGCGAGAGTCAAAACCTTTGATTTTGGAGTGGGGGAAATAAATTAAACCTCTATCAACATCGCATCGCCATAACTAAAAAAACGATACTCTTTTTCAACGGCTTGTTTATAAGCATCCATCATGAACTCATAACCACCTAATGCACAAATCAAAACTAATAAGGTTGATTTAGGCAAATGAAAATTAGTAATTAAAGCATCAATGGTATTAAATTCGAAACCAGGGCGAATAAATAAATCAGTGTGCCCTTCTCTAGCAACCACTAAACCATCTTGATTCACCGATGATTCTAACGTTCGCACACTGGTTGTTCCCACAGCAATAACACGGCCTTTTTTATTTTGCTTAGTCTCATTGATTATCTTTGCAGTTTCGCAACTAACAGAACACCATTCACTATGCATGATATGCTTATCAAGCTCATCAACTCTCACCGGTTGAAAAGTACCCGCGCCAACATGCAAAGTGACATAAGCAACACGCACACCTTTATTTTTTATAGCGGCTAAAAATTCTTCACTAATATGCAAACCTGCGGTAGGTGCTGCCACAGCCCCTGGCGCATTAGGGTCATGAAACACACACTGATAACGCTCACGATCTTCTTCTTGATCCGCGCGGTCAATATAAGGTGGTAATGGAATATGTCCATGTCGGTCTGTATAAGCAAGCCAAGTCAGTGGCTCGTTATTTTCTGAAGATCTAATGACAAGCTCAAATAAAGTGTCATCACGACCAGACACCTCTACTTGATAACCACCTTCTAAATTTAATATGGCTCCAGGCTTTGGTGATTTACTCGATTTTAAATGCACCATGGCTTTATCTGCCTCAACAATACGTTCTATTAAGCCTTCAATACGACCACCTGATTGCTTATGGCCAAAAAAACGCGCTGGAATGACCTTTGTATTGTTTAAAACCAGAACATCACCCGGCAAAAACCAGTAAACCAAGTCATTAAACTGCTTATCTTCAATGCTCAAATCTGCCGCTTTGCAGTGTAATAAACGGCTATCCGTACGTTTAGCTAATGGTTTTTTAGCAATTAGATTCTCAGGAAGCTGATAATCAAAAGCATTAATTCGGTTAAAGTCTCTTTGCATAAGTGTTCATCAATGTTAAAATTGCGCCCATCTTAACCAAAATCAGGTTTTAAATCTAGCATAAAGGATTCCCTATGTTTAAAAAATTATGCTTAGTTTTAACGCTACTGTCATTGACTGCTGTATGTGTCGCAACCGTGAAAATTGGTCCATTTATAAATACAGGTTATATTACTGGCTATTTATTTCCATCACATAATGAGTATGACCCAAACCAAGGCATCTTTCCTTTGGCTGACAGAGCGGTTGCCCGCTATGGCCTAGATACGTACACCTCTTTTGCTTTAGCAGACTACCCTCGTTTATTTGTTTACGGTGATTTATTATCTTTATTTGGCGATACCCGCCCGCAAACTGATTACAACTATCATGCAACCCCGATTGTAGGCATTTCAACAGTGGGTATGGGATTCAAAATAACACAACACTTTACCGCTGGTTTAGCCACGTCTAAGCATTGGAAATATAGCAATAACTATAAAGGTGAATCACTTATGTGGTCTGCCGTTACTTTAAGCGTGCATTGGTAATCAGTTGCATAACCATGCACGATGAATTAGACTGGTCCGGTTTTCATTTGCCTAGAGGTATTCAATGTGGGCCTTTAAATGGTTATGCATCTTACTTGTTCTCTTTGTAACTTTTATATCCGGTTTCTATCCTTTTGCCAAAAAGATAAAAAATAAAACTGGGCTTGAATTCCCTATCGGCGATTCAATTGCTGCGGGTGTTTTTCTTGGCGCCGCATTAATGCATATGTTATCAGATGCATCACAAGATTTTTTTAATTTACATTACAACTACCCGTTTGCTGCATTATTAGCTGGTGGTAGCTTCTTATTTCTTTTATTGCTAGAGCATATTGGCCGTGAAATTTATCATACACGTGGCGCACAAAGCGCACCTTTTGCGGTGCTTGCCGTCATCATCTTATCAATCCATAGCTTTTTAGCTGGGGCAGCCTTAGGCCTAACCACCACCTTATCTTTAAGCTTAATTATTTTATTTGCCATTTTAGCGCATAAATGGGCAGCTAGCTTTTCATTAGCCGTCCAAATAAATCGTTCAAATTTATCGATGAAAACAGGTGTCATATTATTTTTGGTATTTGCTGCCATGGTACCTTTAGGTATTATTGCTGGAACAAGTGTTGCAGAATATTTTAAAGCATATCCGTTAATCGAACCTATTTTTAACGCTTTAGCTGCTGGAACATTTTTATATCTAGGCACATTACACGGCTTAGAAAAAGCAACGCTAATTACCCAGTGCTGTAATTTAAGGCGTTTTTTGTTTGTGATTTTTGGGTTTGTGTTAATGGCTGTTGTAGCCATTTGGACTTAGCTAACTGAATTTATAGGGCGATTACTTTGTTAAAACCTCTTTCAAAATCCTCATTTACCAAAAGTAAACTCCGGTTTTTCACTCAGTTTTGCCGCGTACTCACCTCTCTAAATTCAGTTAGCAATAATTATAGGGCGATTACTTTGTTAAAACCTCTTTCAAAATCCTCATTTACCAAAAGTAAACTCCGGTTTTTCACTCAGTTTTGCCGCGCACTCACCTCTCTAAATTCAGTTAGCAATAATTATAGGGCGATTACTTTGTTAAAACCTCTTTCAAAATCCTCATTATTCAGTTAGCAACACTTATAGAGAGACTTTTAAAAAAAATAACATTAATAGGAATGAATCATGAACGAAACCATTCAACAAATGCTAAAAAAATTCAAATCATATAGAAACTCTTACTTGAAACATGAGGAAAAATTTAAAGAATTAGCTGAGCATGGCCAACATCCTGAAACTTTAATCATAGCCTGTGTAGATTCGCGCATCGATCCTGCTATTTTATTCAATGCTGCTTTAGGAGAATTGCTTGTTATAAGAACCAAGGCAAATATTGTTCCAGCTTATGATTCAGCATACCCAAGAGAACAAGTAGCTGCCGCATTAGAATTTGCCGTCAATATTTTACAAGTAAAAAACATTATTGTGATGGGACACAGTGATTGCGGGGGCATCAACTTTTTGGTAAACCAAATGCCTGAAACAAAAACATGTGATAGTTATATTAGCACCTGGCTTGAACCATTAATCCCTTTAAAAGAAAAAACTCAACAACAAAATCCTCAAGCAAAGTCTGAAGAGCTCTGCAAAGCTTGTGAAAAAGCCAATACTATACAATCATACCAGAACCTGGCAACATACCCATGGATCAAACAAAAGCTAAAAGAGAAATCATTAGATATTTTTGCCTGGTATTTTAATTTAAGCGAATGCCAAATAGAGAAATATGATCCAAACAAAAAGACCTTTATTAATAAATAATCATTATAGCGGCATAAATAACGTACATATACCTCATTACAAACACTTCACAAAGCATGTGTAAATCATGATATAATGCCTAAAAAATTAATAGGCAGACTTTATGACTACTTTTTTGTCACAATTTCCTCAAAAGCGTATGCGACGTAATCGCATGCAAAGTTTTGCTCGTGATCTAGTGCGTGAAAATCAATTAACTAGCCATGATTTGATTTGGCCGGTATTTGTAACCGAAGGCACTAAGGTAACAACACCAATTAACAGCATGCCTGGTGTGAATCGTTTAAGCATTGATTATTTAGTTGAAGCAGCTCAAAAAGCCTATGATCTTGGTATACCAGCAATTGCCCTATTCCCACAAATGGATCCTAGTTTAAAAAATGCTGAAGCTACAGCTGCTTATGATCCACAAAATTTAGTTGCCAGAGCTATTCGCGCTGTTAAAAAAGCAGTCCCTAATTTAGGTATTATTTGTGACGTTGCTTTAGATCCTTTTACCAACCATGGCCATGATGGCTTAATCATTAATGGGCAGATTGATAACGATGCCACGATTGAAATTTTAATTAAACAAGCTGTTAATCAAGCTGAGGCAGGCTGCGATATTATCGCGCCCTCCGATATGATGGATGGCCGCATTGGCGCCATTCGCGCTGGATTAGATGCCAATGGCTTCCAAAATATCCAAATTATGGCATATGCCGCAAAATATGCTTCTAGTTTTTATGGCCCATTTCGTGATGCTGTCGGCTCACTTGATGCTTTAGGTGCTGATAAAGCACAAAAAGGCCTAACCAAATCGACCTATCAAATGGACCCTGCTAATGGTAATGAGGCCTTGCAAGAAGTTGCCTTAGATCTTCAAGAAGGTGCTGATATGGTGATGGTTAAACCGGGCATGCCCTATTTAGATATTTTACATCGTGTTAAAGAAACTTTCAAAATGCCAACCTTTGCTTACCAAGTATCCGGTGAATATGCGATGATCATGGCAGCAGCTCAAAACGGCTGGCTTAACCAAGAACAAGCCATGATGGAAAGCTTACTTGCTTTTAAACGAGCTGGTGCAGATGGCATCTTAACCTACTTTGCAATACAAACAGCGCAGATCATCAATTCATAATCATTATCGGCCCGCTTTATGAAGAACAACTATGTGACTGCAATGATATGTATCTGTCTATTAACGCTAACGCAAGCTAATCATAATAAGACTACTGATGTCACCACTGAAATTCCACAGCCGCCTGTTATTGGCACGACAACCATCATTTATCTAGCAATTGCAATAGCTACTATACTTAGCTGCATGATAGGTTTAGGATTTTACACACAATGGTTTCAAACAAAATGCCGTCAATGCTTCTTTTCAAATAACAATAATTCAAATGATAAAATTAAAAAACTCTTACCAGATCATGACCCTGACAATTTATCTCCGAGCCAGTATGCTTATGGCAGCCTACCTGATGAAAAAGTTATAAGTACATACGAAGAACACAAAGATAACAAAGAGCACTTTAGTGAAGACGATAGTGATTCAGATTACGAGCCTTTCACCACTAATAATAGGCTATTTAAAGTTTAAATATTATGAATATAATGCATAGGATTATCTGGACAATAAGCTAGACCACATTCCATATAAGAGCCAACAACATTCACCAATAATAATATAATAAATAATGCCACTAATAAGCGACCTATCGATTCATGTGTATCTGTGCGAGGCGTAGTCATTTTTACGAACTGCTTATCAAACAACAAAGCAAAAAAAGTGGCCATCAAGAAAAGTCCTGAAAACACAAAACACCATGTATAAAGATGCCAGCCAAATAAAGTGCCCCCATAACCGCCAGTACCCGGAACTATATGCAAGAACATTTGCCTTAAACTAGTGACTGCCGTAAATAAGGCAGCAATCGCACTCAGTGCATAATTACGCGCCCTCAAAGTAAAGACAACATTCATCATTAAGCCATAAGCCATCATAAAAAAGCCAAAGCGTTGCAATAAACAAAGCGGGCATGGCATTTCTGAATAATGAAATTGAAAACAAAACGCCACCAACAATACAATGGCTATACCGATAATATCAAGCATATTAACACTATCAAAAAGCTCTTTTTCAGTTTGCACTTCCACGATACAACCTCACTTATAAAGAAATATTTAAACTACCAAAATCAATATGGTGAAAAAGCAAGAGACTACCAAATAATATAGCTGCACAATAAAGCCATAAAGCTAATTTTTCTTGTTTGAATAGAATTGCGCTGAAACCAGCTGTAGTAATTAAGAAAAGCAAAGCCATCATTGCCAAGCTCCTTTTGACATTTGTTTTGAGCCATTACGATCTCACGGACCGTTAACTTACTCTAGCAAAATTTTTACAGTAATTCAAATTGATTACGGATATATTATTAGTCCTAATAAATCTATGTACAATTAGTTAAACCACATGTTGAAAGCACGGCAATGAGATTAAATAATAAGAAAGCTGCATAGATAATTGACAAACAGATAACAAGTATTTTAAACCAATGCACTGGTGTAATTTTAGCATTCGCAATCGCTTTTCTTTTTTTATAAGCTTCGATAGTAGTCATCAAGAAAAAACCAGCAGCAAACAAATACCAAAACCAAAGTGGCAACCAAAGAAAAGTACGTGAAACAATTTCTGTGCCTTCTGGGTAAAAATCTTTAGCTGCATAAACGGCCGCAGTAAATAAAGACCCCACCACACCCAAAGCATAATTACGCCAATGAATGCCAAAATAAAGATTGATAATTAGGCCATAAGCTACCAATAAAAATCCAGCATTGGCTAAATAAAAATAAACATATGGCACAGAACCCATACGGTGGTGGATGATGACATTCAAAACAATCAAAAAAACCATTTCAAATGAATCCCATAAATTATAGGCTTGCATTACTTTTTCTTCTGTTTCAATGCTGCGTGTCATTCGATCTCCTTATCACTTAAGTATTATATTCAAGCTCAAAGGATTCTGGAATAAGCACCTCAAGCTCTTGAATGGTCACATCAGTAGGTGCAATGACCCACTCCTTGGCTGTACTCAGCTGACACAACCCCGCTTCACTTTGGTAATGAATTTTAACCTTACAATGGCCACCACGAGCTTTTTTAAATGTATCTGATATTTGAGCGACAACATCTTCATTAAAGTTTTTTGGAGTTAAATAGATAGATAAAGCCTGCGCTGCTGTTACTCTCCAATTCTCAATGGGCATCAAATCATCAGCAATCATTTTTACACCACCACTAAAATCATCGACACTAATCGGACCTTTGCAAATAACCAGCTGTCCTGCTTTTAATAGATCTTTTATTTCTTCATATAATTTACTGAAGATTGTAACATCCATCTGCCCAGTAGAATCTTGCAATGAACAAACTGCCATCAGGCGCCCTGTTTTCGTTTGAATAACTCGAACACTATTAAGCTGACCTGCAATTAACACCGCTTTTTCACCAGAAACTTCTGCTTCTGACAAAGTATTTCTTGTAATTGCCTTAAGCTCTTTAGCCCAACGGTCCATAGGATGACCTGACAAATAAAACCCTAAAGCAGATTTCTCACCTGCTAAAATTTGTTGCTTACTTAACGGTTTAGCACGGGCATAATCAATCGATACTGTCTCTTCATCACCACCAATCACATTACCAAATAAATCTTTTTGCCCTTTTTGCTTATTCGCACGTGCTTGCTGCGCTTGTTTTAAAGCGCGATCAACAGAAGCTATCATCACGCCACGATCAACAGCAAATTCATCACAGGCTCCGGCATAAATCATTGCCTCAAGTGCACGGCGATTTAATTTGGTATCAGCTAAACGAGCAACCATATCAAACAAACTTTTATAAGCACCATTTTCTTCACGCTCAGCAATTAAAGATTCAATAACTGCTTGCCCTAAACCTTTAATCGCACCCAAACCATAACGAATTTCAAATTGGTCATTAACAGTAAAAGGATAATAACCTTCGTTAATATTAGGCAAACGAATGGTTATCCCTAAACGTACTGTTTCTTTATATAAACTATCAACTTTATCCGTATTATCCATATCAGAAGATAATACCGCTGCCATAAAAGCCTCTTGATGATTAGCTTTAAGCCATGCGGTTTGATAAGCCAATAAGGCATAAGCTGCCGAGTGAGATTTATTAAAGCCATAACCAGCAAATTTCGCGATCAAATCAAAAATCTCATTGGCTTTTTCTGCGGATATATCATTTTCAGCACAGCCTGTCACAAAAATACTACGCTGCTTTTCCATCTCTTCAGGTTTTTTCTTACCCATAGCTCGACGCAATATATCCGCACCACCTAAGGTATAATTTGCTAATACTTGAGCGATTTGCATCACCTGTTCTTGGTAAAGAATTACACCATAGGTTGGCTTTAAAATTTCTTCTAAGGACGGGTGCATATAAATCACTTTCGCACGACCATGCTTACGATCGATAAAGTCATCAACCATCCCTGACTGCAATGGACCTGGACGGAACAAAGCAACTAGAGCTGTAATTTCATCAAAGTTATCAGGCTGTAATCGTCGAATAAGATCTCGCATACCATGTGATTCTAATTGAAAGACTGCATGTGTTTCATTGGACCTTAATAAATCAAATGTTTTGTCATCTTCAATGGGAATATCATCGATATTAACTATTGGATCATCTGGCTTCTTAAGTTTATTAATAGTCTGTACAGCCCAATCAATAATGGTCAGTGTACGCAAACCTAAAAAGTCAAACTTAACCAAACCTACCGCTTCAATATCGTCTTTATCAAATTGAGTAACAATACCAGCATCTTCCGATTCACAATAAAGAGCTGAAAAATCAGTTAAAGCCGTTGGCGCAATCACCACACCACCAGCATGCTTACCGGCATGACGGGTAACACCTTCTAACTGCTTTGCTAAATCAATAAGTTCGCGCACTTCACTTTCTTGTTGATAACGCTTTTGAAAATCTTCTTCTAACAAAGCTTTTTCTAGGGTAATACCTAGTTCAAACGGCACTAATTTAGCAATTTTATCAACAAAGCCATAAGGAAAACTCAACACCCGCCCTACATCACGTACAACAGCTTTTGCTGTCATGGTACCAAAAGTGATAATTTGTGACACAGAATCACGACCGTATTTTCTGGCAACATAATCAATCACCTCATCACGACGATGCATACAAAAATCGATATCAAAATCAGGCATAGACACACGTTCTGGGTTAAGGAATCGCTCAAAAAGCAATTCCAAATCGATGGGATCTAATGAGGTAATTTTTAAAACATAAGCCACCAATGAACCAGCACCAGAACCACGACCTGGCCCAACAGGAATTTTATTTTCTTTAGCCCAACCAATGAAATCAGCAACAATTAAGAAATAGCCTGAGAAGCCCATGCTGATAATCACATCAAGCTCTCTATCCAAACGATCTATATACTCTTGATCAGGACCATCCGGAAAAATATGCTTCAACCCCTCATGCGAAACATTTCTTAAATGTTGGTCAATGGTTAAGCCTTCGGCTACCTCAAATTGAGGCAAACAAACACGACCTAATTCTAAGGTTACCGTACAACGCTTAACAATCTCAGTAGCATTTTCCAATGCGGAGGGTATATCTTGGAATAAAGTCTGCATTTCTTCAGGTGATTTTAAATATTGTCTGGCTGTATGTGTTTTTTGTCGACGCGGGTCATCAAGCACCATACTTTGCGCAATACAAACACGTGCTTCATGAGCATGAAAATCGGTTTCTTTTAAAAAGCATACCCGGTTAGTAGCCACTAGTGGCACATCACATTGTGCTGCTAAATCAACTAATCCTTTGAGAATTTCATTTTCATGTGCCAAACCTACTCTAGACACTTCTAAATATAAATCATGTGGAAACTTAGCTTGCCATGCATTTAATAACTTTACCGCCCTATCTTTTTCCTTTGCTAAAATTGCTTTGGCAAAAACACTTTGGTAGGTATCAACTAAAACCAAAATATTACCAGCAGCCTTGGTTAAAACTTCCCAAGTGATATGTGGTACTTGGTTGTCATGCTGGCCATGCTGATAACCATAAGATAATAATTCTTTTATTGCCAAATAACCGGCATCATTTTTTGCCAGTAGCCTTAATGGATAATATTCAGTTTTCTTTTTGGGATCTTGTAATAAAACCTCAGTGCCAATGATTGGTTTTACACCAGCAGCAAGAGCTTTTTTATAAAACTTTACTAAACCAAAAATGCTCATATGATCAGTTAACGCCACAGCTGTCATACCAGCCTCTTTTACAGCAGCAATTAAATCGCCCACATGTGCCAAACCGTCTTTTAAAGAAAACTCACTATGAACATTAAGATGCGCAAAGTTATTCATGGTTCATTGCCTCTTCTGCAATCTTTTTCATTTGTTTTAGCGCATCATTTTTTTTATTAAATCTATTTAAAGCATTTTGCATCAACACTAATAATAAATTCGCAGGATCAAGACCTGCTTTTTGCCATAAAACTGGAAATAAACTAATTGGTGTAAAGCCAGGAATTGGATTAACCTCATTCACAAAAAAATCCCCCTGCTTATCAACAAAAAAATCAACACGGGTCATGCCTTCAGCGCCTAAAACCTCACAAACTTTTTTGGCAGTTGCTTTAATTTTATTTTTTAATTCATCTGAAATATTTGCAGTATCATGTGGCATAGAAGCACCTTTATCACAATACTTTGATCGATAATCATAAAAATCACTAAAGATTTCAAGCTCACCTGGATCAGCAACCATCACTTCATCACCAATTAAAGCAGCGACTTCAATTTCTTGCCCATCGATAGCCTTCTCAATCAAACACTCTCTATCCAACAGCCAGCATTTCTTTATGGCCGCATTCAATTCATCATTATTTTTTACTTTATAAACACCAATCGAAGAACCACCATTAGAAACTTTTACAAATAAAGGAAAAGTAAAATCTGCTGGTAATGACACAGGTAATGACGTGATATGATTTGTAGCCACAAGCCATGGCACCTGCTTAATGCCTGCAGCATTTAAAAGTGTTTTAGTGATGGCTTTATGCATGCTGATGACTGCATCCCGAATATTTGGCCCTATAAATGCGACATTCCAAAATTGGAATAACCCTTGCATCGGCCCATCTTCGCCATCAAGACCATGCATGACCGGAAATACAATATCTAACTTACCTTGTTCTGAGTTATCTAATGTTTGCCATTGCTTTTCTGGATCCGCCAAAATTGGGCTTATAGCTCGCAAGTTTAATTGTGCTACCTGCTGCGGATTCTTTAAAAACCCCTCTTGATCCATCACTCGGTACCATTGGTTATTTTTAGATAGCCAAAGTAATGTGGCATTAACACCAGCAGCTTTTGCAGCCTCTAAGGCCCACTTGGCAGAATTCAGTGAAACCTCATGCTCAAGCGAACGCCCTCCACAAATAATGCCGAGACGCCTAGTTTTTAATGTTTGGATTTGATTACTGGATAAACGCATACTTTTTAAACAGCTTCCATGGTTTAAGCAAGTGTCATCATACCATGACTTTGATTATTCTTATATGGTTTGATCCTGATTAATCTACCATGCCCATCACTTCAGCAATCGTTTTATATACAGAGCCCATCTGTAAAGGCGATAGCTGCAGCAGCGCTGACCACTGCAGATTAAAAATTAATTACTGAGCGCCTAAACCCGCTGCTGGTGCAGCAGCAACCTCAGCTTGCATTTGTTTAACCTTTTGACCGCCTGATTCGCCATGAGATCCAAATAACCTAGGCCTTACTCCACCACCTGCCTTCTTAGGTTTGTTCTTTTTATTCCAGGCTTGATTAAACGCTTCTTGAAGCCGCTTAAAAGGCTCTAAAATATTAATTTTCTCAAGTGATACCGTTCTACAGTAGTCTCTAGGCACGTCTGGATTCTCCAGTTGAGAGCTAGAACGTGTACGATTTTCATGATATTTATAGCATGTGCTTTTCAACTGCTGATAACAGGCAATGATTGTCTCGTCATATTGATTAGCCTTAGCAGACTGATCAGCTGGATCATCATTATCCCTTATCTTATACTCTTTATCACCAAGAGTCATTCTGTAAGTAATGACGCGATCCTCTTCCCCAATTATCGAAGTTGATTTAATTTTAAAAGTACAAGAAGTGCCATCGTTCTTGTTTACCAGGCGCAGCCCAAGCCAATCACTGCCTGCGCTTATCTTGACAGATGTATATCTTCCACCACGATTTCCCATAACCCATTCTCCTATGTTACTTTTATTTCACCTTACCGTGTAAGGTGAGCAAGTTAATAAAACAAATATTAATTGTGGATCGAAAATAATTGTTTTTTTAAACAAAGTCAAATTTTTATTGATTATCTTAATTTATAGAGCAGCAATATAAATTTCTAAATCAATATTGTCAGCAATAACATTTAGTAAATCTTGTGCAATCGAACCTTGCTTAATCTGATTATCACTAGATTCCACCAATACCACCCTTTCAATATCGGCATATTTATATTGCGATAAAGTTAATTGTAGCAAGGCCGCCATAAGCGGACTTAGCACCGGGTTTTCTGTAACATTTTCAAAGAATGAACCTGAAAATATTTTACCATCTTTTGCTTGAATCGCTACACCAGAATAACTATGCCAAGTTGCTGAATAACTGCGACAAGCTGCTTTTAGTGCGGCAGCTATGACTGGGTCATTATCAGCTTTGGCTAATTGTAAATCTTGCACCGGAGAAGTTAACATGCCGCCATCATGCCCCAAATCCCATGGACCAAAAGGATGCGGCAACAATTCTTTTAATGTTGTTTTTATATTTGGTGGGAATATTAAAGTTAGCTCTTCGGCATCTTTACCTAGCTCTGTTAAAAATTGGCGACAAAAACCACAGGGGGCTGCATTAACCACAATTGTATCAATTTTATTTTCACCATGCGTATACGCATTAGATACTGCTGATTGCTCTGCATGTAGGTTGTGTATGGTTGCAGTTGAAACAAAATCCAATGAGGTACCAAAATATAAATTACCAGAACTTGCGATGGCAATCGCACCCACATGATAATTAGATAATGGCTTAACCGCTCGCCACCTAATCACTTCAATTAAAGCAAATAAAAAATCATCCCACAGCATGTTCACTTCATCACACAAAGCTTTTGCCGCATACTCAGTTAAGTATACTTTCTTATCAATAGCTTCTTTTAAGATTGCTGTCTTTTCCACACTCATTCCTTTAATTATTTATATTGTATTTCAACATGATTTTTAGCACTACAATATCGCAAACTATATATACCATTATTCGTATAATTTGATATCGTATTAACACAATTTAACACAACATGTTTAAATTTTACAATAAGCCAAGCAAATATAAGCCGTTAAACCTAAGCATTAAAACCCAGTTTCATCACCCTACACTCTTTAACAACTCTTTTGACGATTGGCTTGCCAAGCATGCGGCTCTTCTTCAGATTGAGCAGAACAAACATTTATTTGGGAATTTTGAGAATAAACAATAGCACTACTCGTAGCCACGGACTCAGCAGCACGGTTATGACCAGCAATACTTGTGCCAAATCCAAATACCTGATAATCACCTGCCACAAACGGTTGTGGCTGAGGCTCTGGCTGAACTTGTATGCTCCCCCGCCGCTTTGCAAAACTATTACCCTCTGAAGCACTTAAAGGCTGCGCTTTACGCTTACGCACCACAGAAGCGGCAAACTTTTGCTGAACCGCTTGGCATTGATTAACCGTTTCAACTATAGCGGAGCGATTGTCAAAACTCCATCTCCGAATACGTTTCTTTAATGCTATATATGCGCTCTTAAGTAATGCTGGCTTTACAGATTTTAAATGATTCACCCAGTCATCAAACCATGAAACCTTTTCAAAATACTGACGCCTTATTTTATCTATCTTCACCCGATGCTTTTCCATAAATGTTTCATTCACCCTTGGTAAATAAGCTGATTTATTAAAGAAGGTTTTTAAATATCTTTTATCTAGATGTATACCATGAAAACCCACCCAATCAACGCCATTTTTTTCTACAAGTAATTTAATATCAGGTAAAATAGCTAGTAAAAACTGTTTACTACTTCTATCGGCTGCAAATAAAGTACAACAGTCTTCAATTGTTAAACAAGGACGCTCAATTGAACTTTCGCTAGCATCATGCTTTTCTTTTGGTGACATAACAGGCGTTTTTAGCAAATAGCTTATCAAAGCATCTTTTCGCACATCTGGATAGACAAAAGCTTGACCACCTTCTTTAGGCTTATGCCGATTGCTAACCACCAAACGAAATAAATGAATTTCAAAACTAATATTATCTTTATTAATTTCACAAGCACTTGCTGTTAAAGGCATTATTGTTCCTTATAGTTGTTTTATCACGAGCTTACACTATCGTAATGACCAATTAATTCAGGCTGGATCCTGCATAATCCATGCATCTTACCCTTTGCTTGCTTCGACCTATCTGCATTAAAAAATAAAAATTGATAATTATAATGCTGAGGAGTTGTCTTTTTGTGTCTATGCAATACACAACAGCTCTGTTAGAGGCCAATAGCATAGTTTAAGCAGGAATAAGTTTTTTTACAGGACCAAAGCTTCTGCGATGAATCGGGGTAATACCTAATTCGATAATAGCCGCACGATGCGCTTTGGTTGGATAGCCTTTATGCTTAGCAAAACCATAACCTGGATAAGTGTCTTCGTAAGCTACCATCAAACGATCACGGTATTGTTTGGCGATAATGGAAGCAGCACTAATGGCAGGTACTGTTAAGTCACCCCCAATAATGGCTTCAACGATGCAATCATGCTCTATGTCAGGCTTTTTATTGCCATCGACCAATACCTGCTGCGGCTTAATATCTAACAAAGCTACTGCTTTAGCCATCGCCATAAGACTGGCTTGTAAAATATTATGCTGATCGATTTCTTCAGGGCTTAGCTCAGCAATAGCATAATATAAAGCATGCTCTTTGATAATCGCCTCATAATAATTTCGTTTTTTTTCACTGAGCTTTTTGGAATCAGTCAAACCTTCGATAGGATTATTTGGATCTAAAATAACAGCCGCGGCTACTACCGGGCCAGCTAAAGGGCCGCGCCCTACTTCGTCTACACCGGCTACTATCAAAACTTACCCTTGAATTTAGTTTTTTATTTAAGCCCTTTATCGGCTAAATATCTATCCAAGGCACTATAATCTAAAACATCACAAAAGCCAAATAATTGAATATCAAGCAACTTATCAATATAAATAATTCCATCTAGGTGGTCACACTCATGTTGCACTAACCGTGCATGAAAACCATCAACTTCGCGTTCTATCTTCTCACCATTTAGATCAAACCCTTTGTAGCGAATAGCTTTATAACGAGCTACCACACCACGCATATTAGGCACACTTAAACACCCTTCCCATGCATAATCCATTTCATCAGTTAGCTTTTCGTATGACGGGTTAATCAGCAAAGTTTTTTCGATAGGTTTGCGATCGGGATAACGTTTACAACGATCAAAACCAATAAGCATAACCCTTTTTTGAATGCCAATTTGTGGCGCCGCTAAACCTGCCCCATCATAGGCTTGTTGTGAATCCAGTAAATGCTGATGCAACTCACCTAAATTATCCTCACCAAATGCCGTAACCTCATCACTAGGGACACGCAAACGAGGGTCACCGCAGATAACTACTTGTTTAATAGCCATAACTGTTTTTTCCTAACTGACATCTGTCTAAATTATAGCACATCTTGCGTTAATTATATAAATGCATAAAAATATTCTATAAAACAACACATTAAAACTTTGGTATCAATCACAATATTATCATTGGCGTGATCAATACCTTTGTGAAGGTGAAAAAGTTTTTTCTAGTCATCAGCAAGATAAACGTGAATCTTGCTTAAAACAGAAGATGACAAAGATGGAACAGGTCATTGGCAAACTTACCTTGGAGTTAAAATCTTTGATTTGGTTGAGGAAAAAACCTATAAATCATATTCCATAATCAGCGGTGCATGATCCGAATACCATTCATCCTTATAAACCATAGCTGATTTAATTTTATCCTTTAAACCAGGTGTCGTTATTTGATAATCAATCCGCCAACCCACGTTGTTTTCACGCGCCCTGCCTCGATTAGACCACCACGTATATTGTTCCGCTTCTTGATTAACTTGCCTAAAAGCATCTACAAACCCAACATCATCAAAAATAGTATCAAGCCATGCACGCTCTTCTGGCAAAACGCCGGAAGACTTCTGATTAGCCTTCCAGTTTTTAATATCAATTTCTTTATGCACAATATTAAAATCACCCGTGATAATATAATCGCGCCCTGATGCCATTTGCTGTTTTAAAGCATCTAAATACTGATCTAAAAAATCATATTTTTTTTGCTGACGAAGATCGCCACTAGATCCCGAAGGCAAATATAACGAAGCAATGCTTAAATTCCCCAGATCAATTTGAATATAGCGCCCCTCATCGTCACATCCAGCAAAACCAAGCTCACAAATAATTTGATCTGGTTTGATTTTAGAATAAATACCAACACCACTATAACCCTTTTTTTCAGCAGTTTTATAATAGCAATGATAACCTTCTGGTTGAAATAATTCTGCTGCCAAAACACTTTCATCAGCGCGCACTTCTTGCAAACAAACCACGTCAGCATTTTGTAAAGCTAGCCATTCATAAAAGCCTTTTCTAGCAGCTGCTCGAATACCGTTAACATTATAGGTAATGATTTTCATAACTAAGCCCTTAGAAACTTATCTTCAAATCAGAATTCACTTTTAACAATTCTGTTTTAACCAGATCTTTTAATGCTTGCAATCGATCTTGGTTATTAGCTTCAAATCGAATGGTTAAACAAGGTGTCGTATTTGAAGCACGCACTAAAAACCAGCCGTCTTCATAAGTCATTCGCAAACCATCAATTGTAATAAGCTCTCCTTTCTCAGGGTGCGCTTTAAAGTTGGCAATTAAATCATCGACGATTTGAAATTTATTATCTTCACGACAATGCACTTTTAATTCAGGTGTTTGCTCCCATAAAGGAAACTCAGAAAACAATGCACTTACAGGTGCATCTGAATTGGCAATTAATTCTAACAAACGCGCACCCACATAAACACCATCATCAAAACCATACCAATTATCTTGATAAAAAATATGGCCGCTTAACTCACCAGCTAGTGGCGCATCCACTTCTTTCATTTTATTTTTAATTAATGAATGCCCTGTTTTAGACATCATTGGTTGCCCACCATTGGCCGTAATCGTTTGACCCAATAAATGCGTACATTTAACATCAAAAACCACCGGTGCTTTTGGATAGCGTGATAAAATATCTTTAGCTAAAAGCATCATCATACGATCAGGCCAAATAATTTCGCCAGTTTCTGTAATTAAACCCACACGATCAGCATCGCCATCAAAGGCTAAACCACAATCAGCATTATGCTCTTTTACCGCTGCGATTAAATCTTCTAAATTTTCTGGAATAGATGGATCAGGGTGATGATTAGGGAACGTGCCGTCGAGCTCACCAAAAAGTTCGATCACTTCTGCGCCAAGTTGTTTATATAATTTAGCAGCCGTTTGTACAGCTACACCGTTACCTGAATCAACCACTATTTTTAAAGGCTTTTTCAAAGTAATACGTGAAACAATATCACTAATATAGCGATCGATAATTTGCTCTTGTCGATAACTTCCCTGCCCTTCAACAAAAGCACGCGCTTGAATAGCGTCATATAAATCGGCAATATCATCTGAACTTAAAGTATGTCCATCCATCACCATTTTAATACCGTTGTATTCACTTGGATTATGGCTGCCAGTGATCATCACACCTGAAGTAGTGTCGCCAACTTTCGTTGCATAATAAAGTACAGGTGATGGCACAATGCCAATATCAATCACATCAATACCTGAATCCATTAAACCTTGCGCCATGGCATCTTTAAAACCAGGGCTAGATGGGCGCGCGTCATAACCTAAATACAAAGCAGTTTGATTTTTAGCTTGTGCCAAAGCACCCAAACCACGCCCTACTGCATAAACTAAATCATCATCAAAATACTCGCCAACGATGCCACGAATATCATAGGCACGGAAAATTTCTTTAGAACAATTTTTAGGGATATTGTAAGACATCATTAAACTCCCGTTGAACCAAAGCCGCCATCACCACGCTCAGTCGTAGCAAACTCTTCAACGATCGACCAACTTGGGCGAACCACTGGCGTAATAATCAGCTGCGCAATACGCATACCAGGTTCGATAGTGAAAGTTTCTTGCGAGCGATTAAAGCAAGAGATCATCAAAGGCCCTTGATAATCTGCATCGACTAAGCCTACTGAATTACCTAATATAATACCGTGTTTATGCCCCAGACCAGAACGTGGCAAAATCATCGCACAAAAATTAGGATCGTTTAAATAGATTGAAAGACCGGTTGGAATAAGGTGTGTTGAATGCGGCTCAATCTGCATTGGCTCATCAAGACAGGCAATCAAATCCAAACCTGCAGAGCCATCAGTCGCATAATTTGGCAATGGCCATTGCTCACCCAAACGTTTATCTAAAATTTTAACTTGTAAATCTTTCAAAATATCTTCCTTTATTACTAATGATTCGTATTTTATACGGTACAAACCGTAAAAATGGTCACTTATGATAACGATGCTTATTTCAAACCACAAGCCAAATTACGGAACAACCATGACAATACTAGAATGGCCAGAACATGACCGCCCACGCGAAAGACTATTAGAGCATGGTGCTGAGGAGCTTACCGACAGCGAGTTATTAGCTATCTTGATTCAAACAGGTACTAAACAGCAAAGCAGCGTTGATTGCGCCCGCTCTCTTATTAAAAGCCACACTAATTTACGGGGTATTATCGATGCCTCGCAACAAGCTTTGTGTGCACATAATGGTGTAGGCCCTGCTAAATTTGCAATGATACAAGCTGGTGCTGAATTAGGGCGTCGCTATATGCAGCAAGACCAGGCCTTTAAAGGCGCTATCACAAGCGCCGAACAAGCCAAGCGCTATTTTCGCCTGACCCTCTCACATAAGAAAATAGAATGCATTGCTTTTTTATATCTAAACGCTGCTCATGAGATTATCAGCTATGAAGAGCCATTCCATGGCAGCATGACCCAAGTGTATATTCATTATCGTGAATGCATCAAGACCGCACTAAGCTTAGATGCCGTGGCGATTATTATGGCCCACAACCACCCTAACGGCTTCTCCAAGCCAAGCCAGGCAGACATTCAAAGCACTGAGGCGCTTATTAAAGCCCTAAAGCTAGTTGATATTAGTCTCATCGACCATATTATCGTAGGCAAAAATGACGCCTTCTCTATGCGCGATGAGGGCCTGATTAACCCAGATCAATGCTTTGCTAAATAATGGCTTTATACCCCCCCCTTGTGGGCTTTTTGTGCAAGCAAAAACGGGTGGCAGGAGAGCCATCCTGGGTAACAAGTTTTTTCAGGAGAAAAAACGTAGGCGGGTCAAAATACGCAGTACCAACTAAAACCCCGCTCTCCCCTTGTGGGAGAGTCAAAATACGCAGTATTTTGGAGAGGGGGAATAAAAAAAAGGACAACTCAAATGACAACATACACAACCCTACTCAAACGAGCCAAAGAACTCCGCCAAAACCAAACAGAATCTGAACGCATCATTTGGCAGTCACTACGCAAAAAACGCTTTAAATCACTCAAATTCAAAAGGCAGCAAGTAATAGGCAACTATATAGTTGATTTCATTTGTCACTCACCTAAAATTATTATCGAATGTGACGGCGGACAACACGCCTCAAATATACCTTATGATCTTAACTCACCTTACGCACGCAAGCCTTGTTAAGCCATCATTTTCTGTAACTCTTGGTAGGCGACTTGGTTTGCTCTAACGATTAATTTATATTTGATGGCAAAGTGATTGGTAGACTGCTTAATA